>Ga0209745_1000019_pt1 | contig 86783 bp, 70 predicted proteins | sample BarGraNGADG00312_FD_184495 | JGI IMG/M metagenome (GOLD analysis project Ga0209745, IMG submission 184495) | Arctic peat soil microbial communities from Barrow, Alaska - Barrow Graham LP Ref core NGADG0004-312 (SPAdes) (version 2) | ecosystem: Environmental > Terrestrial > Soil > Wetlands > Peat... | reverse complement strand
TATTCATTTCTTACAAAAACACTCCAGAAAATCAGTAAAGAAGTTTTACATGCAATAACAGGAGTTCAAGCCGTTGAGGCTTGTCGTAATAATCCTGACATTAATTTGGTTTTAATGGACATTAGGATGCCTCAAATGGATGGAAATGAAGCCACACGTCAAATCCGTCAATTTAACACAGATGTAATTATCATTGCACAAACAGCCTATGGATTTTCTGGTGACAGAGAAAGGGCAATAGAAGCAGGATGCAATGATTATATTTCTAAGCCAATTAAAAGTACCCTATTGTATGAGTTAATCAAGAAGCATTGTAATAAATAGAAAATGAATATTAAAACGAAGATTTACTCGTAGACTACATTACAGACCGGTATTTATAAAAGTGGAAGGTATTTCTTTATGTGCCTTTACAAATTCATTTCCTGCTCTTCTTAAAGCACCGCTGCTGCTCCTATCCATCAATCTTGAGTAATATTGTTTAACTTTAAACATAAAAATTGCGATTATGGTTTTAGACATTATTGAAACGGAGATTGATAATTATAAACACTATATTACTTCAGCAGACTATGATGAATTGTATAAGTGGGAATCATTGAAGAACTTTCAAGATAATTGGGACAATTTCATGATACAAATATCATCGAGATAAGTTCCAAGTTCCTCTTCATTACCAGCCAAGGACCAGACTTTTCCCTCATTAATCACTACACTTCCACGAATAATATCCGTGCCATTTTCAGTTTTTTCTCTGATTATTTCAGCCATAAATGTTCGATTCCAATCGGCTTTGACTAAAAAGAGTTCTGTTATTTGAAGGTCCGGTAATTTTTTCTTCTCAATATGGACATTTTTATTTTGCAAATATACCCGGAAATTCAGGCTATCAGCAATTTAAGGAAATATTTATTTGATGTTCTACTATTTTAATAATCAAATTCAAGAAGTCCAACATCATCAACATGGTTATGCTTGTCTACAATTACCATATTTCTTATGTCCTGCCAAGAGATGAACAATACTCTTGGAGAAGGATCATGAACATTGATTCTTATATGCCCTACCTGGTCAACTGCACAGTCCCGAAATTCAATGATTATGTTCGGCTCTTCAACGCAAATATCTTGGACTTCGACTTTACCGAAAGTTGTTGGTGTTACCATCAGGAAATCATAGTTGGTTGCACCATTGCCTTCTCTCCCCCTATGTAAAAAACTTGCAATTGTAGGCATTTTTCTGAAAACGGAGTTAAGCCGTCAAGAAATTCTTTATTGTCGGGACTTAATGGTTTATTATTTTGTGTATTAAACTTGATATAATATACATATATTCAGCCATTTAAGGGTATCGCCCCCTCCGGCAGAATAGCCAGCCACCAGGAGGTGCTTATATTGTAGGTCATACACGAGAAATATCTAAGTTCTCCCTGACTCTTATAAATACTTTTGAACAAAACATTTTCTACCAGAAGAACAAGATTTCAAAAAGAAGTTAATGCGTTAAAAAATAAAAAATGATATTTTTTTCTACGAGAAAAATAAAATTCTAAAAAGAGGTTATCGTCTTAAAAAATAAAAAGTTGGAAATTTTTCCTATAAAATATTATACCGTTTAGAGTGCCTTAATAAAGTCCTATTTCCCCAATAATTTATTTCTAAGATCATTCTCATTCATCCAACCTGCATAGTTTTTAAACACAATAGCCGTATCACTATGCCCTGACATTGATCTGGCAACATCAATACCATATTTAACAATATTCCTTTCAATGGCAAACCTTCTGAATGAATGGCTTGAAATGGCATTATATTTAAATAAATCAACATACCCTACACCACTAATGGTGTTCTTGTATACTCTAACAGTTTCTTCCTTAAATACTTCTTTGGCTATGTTACGGAGTACAACGTTAAACCAATTGTGATGCTGAAATGACCATAAATATCTTTCAATACCCCGATTAACATATTTATTTATAATATTAATCGCTTGTTTATCAATAACCACAACAGTTCTTTCTTGTTTTTTCTTATGCTCGGCAAACCGTATATAAACACAATCTCTGTCGAACTTTACATTATCTTTTTCAACAGTCAGTAGTTCACCGATTCTCAGACCGATTAACTGATTTATACGTATTATATCCTGTATAACAATTTCTGTCTTGGTCTTCGGCTTATGCGCCAACAATCTTTTAACATCTGTTTCATCAATATGCCACTTTGAACTATATTCTGGCAGTTTTAAAAAAAATTCGATTTTCGGCAAGTTCAGTTGTTCGGCAACGTAATTCAGAAACCTTATAACAATACTTTGATAATTATGAATATGGGCAGGTGTTACATTCTTGTTGTTAAATTTTGCCGATTCTTTAAGCAGATACCCGAATTTATTAACTATGTCCCTGGAAATAATTTCTTCAATGGTCTGGTTATAAAGATTATTAACAAAGAAAGTCTTGAATGTCAGCAGTGCATAACTATATACCCGTTTAGTACTTGGTCTAACTTTTTTAACATCGGTTAGTTGTTGCATATACTGGTTAATATAGTATTCAATATTAAAGGTACTGAACACCGATTTATCATAAATTCTTAGTTGTTCGGCTGTCGGGTAAGTGTTGTTGGCAACAGCAAATCTTCGTATGGCGTGTAGTTTTTCATCTTTAATAGCAAACAACTGCTTTTGAATTAGAGTACCAAGTTCACCTTTATTAAGTGCAACCAGTTGTTCTGTGGTCAACACAATATCACAGGGTATGTTATAAGATTCACCTTTGCCATTGTTGGTGCAGTAATACCTAAGATAAGTTTTCTTATCTTTGCCTAAGGCAACAAACTTTAAAGTAAATTTTTTGATTTTCAAAATGGTAAAATTGAAGTTTTTGATATACAGTTTCTATATGGTTTTGATGATAATATACGGTTTATATACAGTTTCTAATTTCAGGCAAAAATTCATAACGGTTGATTTTCAATAACATACCAAATATAATAAATATATTAATACATTCGTAAAAACTTTGTAATTTTACCCATAATAACAAAATTAATAAACCTATGCTGGAATTGAAAGAGGGCATGAAAGCCCCAGCATTTGAGGGCATTGATCAGGATGGAAAAACTGTGAAATTAAGTGATTTCGCTGGAAAAAAAGTTGTACTTTACTTTTACCCGAAGGACAATACTCCTGGGTGCACAGCCGAAGCCTGTAATTTACGCGATAATTATACCGATCTGATCAAAAAGGGTTTTGCAATTGTAGGGGTCAGTGGGGACACCGAAAAATCTCATAAGGGATTTGCCGGAAAATACTCTTTGCCTTTCCCTCTGATTGCAGATGCATCAAAAAAGATCATCAACGATTATGGCGTATGGAAAGAAAAAAGCCTTTACGGAAAAACTTATTTCGGGATTGTCAGGACTACTTTCATAATTGACGAAAAAGGCAAAATTGAAAAGATAATTTCAAAAGTAGAGACAAGCAATCATACTGAACAGATCTTCAAATTATTAAAACAATAAAACCAATTATATGAGCAAAGAAACAAAAGTAACCACCAGAAAAGAGATCAACAAAGATAAGCTGAAGGCCCTCGAGATTACTTTAGGGAAAATAGAAAAAGACTTCGGAAAAGGTGCGATAATGAAACTTGGTGATCATGCGATTGAAAATATCCAGGTGATCTCCACCGGCTCGATTGGGCTGGATGCTGCACTCGGCATTGGTGGTATTCCCCGCGGAAGGGTAACTGAGATTTATGGTCCCGAGGCATCAGGCAAAACTACCCTGGCTATCCACGCCATTGCCGAAGCACAGAAGAATGGCGGTATTGCAGCCATAATTGATGCTGAACATACATTTGACCGCAGCTATGCGGAGAAACTCGGTGTAGACGTGGAAAACCTACTGATCTCTCAGCCCGACAACGGGGAACAGGCTCTCGAAATAACCGATAACCTGATCAGGTCAGGCGCCCTCGATATTGTAGTGATCGACTCTGTTGCAGCTCTTACACCGAAAGCTGAAATAGAGGGTGAAATGGGTGATTCAAAAATGGGTCTCCAGGCCAGATTAATGTCACAGGCATTGAGAAAACTCACTGCAAATATCAGCAAGACAAATACTTCCTGTGTGTTTATTAACCAGCTGAGAGAGAAGATCGGGATCATGTTCGGAAATCCTGAAACTACTACCGGCGGAAATGCTCTTAAATTCTACGCTTCCGTCAGGCTTGATATCCGCCGCACCAGCCAGCTGAAAGATGGCGAAGAGGCTATTGGCAACAGAACACGGGTGAAAATCGTCAAAAACAAGCTTGCTCCCCCGTTCAAGAAAGCTGACTTTGACATTCTCTTTGGTGAAGGAATTTCTCAGCTTGGAGAAATTGTCGATCTCGGGACTGACTTCAATATCATCAAGAAAAGCGGTTCATGGTTCAGTTATGGTGATACAAAACTTGGCCAGGGACGCGATGCCGTTAAACAGATCCTGAAAGACAACCCTGAATTATATGACGAGCTGAAAGCAAAAGTGCAGGAAGCTCTCAAAAAATAGTAATTTACATAATCTTCACACTATGAAAAGATATCTAGTACCGATAATTCTTCCTGTACTCTTATTGACTTTTTCCTGCAAACAAAAAACAGTTGTCACAAAGGAGGAAACAGGTCCGCAGTTCAATAACCAGCTGACTGCAGAAGAGAAGGCAGGAGGTGTTATGACTCCTGAGATTATGTGGAAATTCGGCCGCCTCGGGGCAATGGCACTCTCCCCAGACGGATCAACTGTATTGTACACAGTCACTGATATAGACCTCCGGACAGAAGCCAGGAGAACCAATATTTTTAAAGTCCCTGTATCAGGTGGCGAACCCATACAGCTTACAACCGACGGAGGCAGTTCTCCTCAATGGTTCGATAATGGCAGGTCCATCGCTTATGCAGATAAGGATGGGAATCTGGCAGTAACGGACCCGGAAGGGAAAGTAAAACAAACCGTCGCAGGACTGAAAGAATTTGAAGCCTTCAATATTGCACCTGCCGGAAATCATATCTATTTTACCAGGAGGGTTAAGCTTGACCAGACAGCCAATGAGAAATATAACCTCCCAAAAGCAAAGGTAAGGATCATTGATGACCTGATGTACAGGCACTGGAACTACTGGAGCGACTATTCCTACAGCCATATTTTTGTTGCTTCGTTTAACGGGAATAAAGTGTCGGAAGAAAAGGACATAATGAAAGATCAGAAATTTGAGTCCCCGACATCCCCATACTTTGATGAGGGAGAAATATCATGGAGCCCAGATGGTAAATTCATTGCCTACACCTCTAAAAGACTAAAGGGAAAAGAGGATGCCAAAAGCACAAATTCCGATATCTATCTTTATGATATTTCATCAGGTAAGGAAGTAAATATTTCTGAAGGCAATCATGGATACGACAGGTACCCTGTTTTTTCACCTGATGGTTTAAAAATTGCTTTTCAGAGCATGGAAAGAGACGGTTACGAAGCTGATCTCGACAGGTTGTTTGTTTATGATATTAAAACCGGAAGCCGCACATGGGTTACCAAAGAGTGGACCTTTGATGTGGAAAATATAAACTGGGCAGATAACCAGACTATCTATTTTACATGTGCCTACATGGGTACCACCCAGGTATTTAAGACAAGCCTTGAAGGGAAAAGCGTTGATAAGGTAACTGAAGGTGTCCATGATCTGGGCCCGATATCTGTTAAGTCAGGTGTCATGGTCACATGGCTGACATCCATGTCGATGGCTCCTGAAATAGCAAAAGTCGATATGTCTGCCGGTGAGGTAAAACAGTTAAGCTTTATCAATAAAGCCATCTATGAATCAATCAAGATGGGTAAAACCGTGGAGAAATATATAAAGACAAAAGATAACCAGAACCTTCAGATGTGGGTTGTTTATCCTCCTGATTTCAATCCTTCGAAAAAATACCCTTCATTGCTATTCTGCGAGGGAGGTCCTCAGAGCGCACTTACCCAGTTCTGGTCGTACCGATGGAACATGCAGATGATGGCAGCAAAAGGATATATAATCTTTGCTCCCAACAGAAGGGGTGTTTCTGGATTCGGACAGGCATGGAAGGAAGAGATATCAGGCGATTATGGAGGCAAAAATATGCAGGATTACCTTGATGCTACCGATGCAATGGCAAAAGAGCCATATATAGATCCCGGAAGAATGGGAGCCGTCGGGGCCAGTTATGGTGGATATTCCGTATTTTACCTTGCAGGGATTCATGGCGGCAGGTTTAAGGCATTTATTGCACATTGCGGAGTATTCGACTTCGTCAGTGAATATGGGTCTACTGAGGAATTGTGGTTCCCTGATAAAGATTACGAGGGGCCGTACTGGGATAATCTGAAAAGCTATAAATATTCGCCCCATCTCCGCGTCGACAGCTGGGATACGCCAATATTGATAATTACGGGAGCAAACGACTTCAGAATTCCATATACTCAGAGCATGGAAGCTTTCCAGGCTGCCCAGTTGCATAATGTTCCAAGCAAATTGCTCTTTTTTGAAGATGAATGCCATTGGGTCCTGAAACCGCAAAATTCAATTATCTGGCAGAACGAATTCTTTAATTGGCTGGATACATATCTGAAATAGATTATACGTGGAGCAGCCTCAACACCTGCTCCACTTTTTCTTCCATAGGCAGTTCCCCGTCAATCCAGTGAATTCTTGTTCCCTTCTTCTCCATCCCGCGGAACCATGTCATCTGCCGTTTGGCAAACTGGTGAATTGCAACTTCAAGTCCTTTGACCATATCATCATAACCTGTCTTTCCAGTCAGGTAGAGAGTAATATATTTATATTCAAGGCCATAATAAATCATGGCCTCTTCACTGACGCCCTTTTCAAGCAACTCTTTTACTTCCTCTACCATACATGAATTGAGCCGCTGATTCAACCTCCTGGTAATACTTTTGCGCCTGGCTTCCCTCTCAATGCTAACACCGATTAAAAGCGACCTAAAGGCTGGGAAAGTGGATTGAGTGCCAGATTTTGAATTATTAAAATACTCAATCTCAATAGCCCTGATAACCCTTTTTTTAGTATCAAGATCTGTAATATTATGAAGCGATTTAAAGGATTTCAGTATCTCACCAAGTTCTTCTATCGATTTCTTCTCAAGCTGTGCTCTCAGTCCGCTGTCGGGAGGAACCTCAAACATCCTGTAGCCCGATATTATGCTGTCGATGTACAGTCCGGATCCGCCGCATACTATTGGAAATATATCCCTCCGCCTGAGATCATTATATACACCTTTAAAATCGCGCTGGTATTCAAAGACATTATACTTATATCCCGGATCAGCAATATCTATCAGATGAACCGGCACCTGCCTGCCATCAATAAAATATTCATTATAATCCTTTCCTGTTCCAATATTCATACCTCTGTACACCTGGCGTGAATCCGCGCTTATGATCTCACCACCAAGACGCGAGGCAGCATTCACAGCTAAGGAAGTCTTCCCCGATGCCGTAGGACCGGTAATCACAAGAAGGTCGTACTGAATTTTTTCATTAACTGACATTCCCGAAACAATTGGTCAGAAAAAATTAATTACCATAAAATTATTAATTTTGCCGTTCCTGAACCTGATTTATTATGGATTATAAATTTCTTTTTCAACGATTTATTCAGATTCTATTCAATCCGGCAAAAGCATGGGAATCTATATATTCTGAGAACAGGCTGCTAAAGGACACCAGGAACAACTTCATGCTTCCGCTGACAATCCTTTTTGCAATATCTGCAATAGCAGGATCATTTTTTATCGCAAACAAGCAGCTTTCATTCATCTATTCACTGTTTGCAGGTTTGAAATATTTTATTCTCCTGCTTGCTGTAATATATTCTTCGGCAGTGGTCCTTAAAGAGATGACATATGCCCTTGACCTTGGAAGAGATTTTTCAGTGGCATTTAAATTAATAGTCTACTCCCTCACTCCTCTTTATGTATGCCTCACAGTGAGCTGCTTGTTTGAATCCATGATATTCATAGACATTCTTGCATTATACGGCCTGTTTATCTTCTGGGAAGGGGCGATAAAAATGCTCAACCCTCCCGAGCATAAAAAACTGCCATTGCTCATTGCTACTGCTATCACAGTCACAGGACTTTACATAGCTTTCAACGTGGTTCTCAACCAGATTATAGACCGGCTTTTTTACGCATTTTTTGCCTGAGCTGCGCAGCAATGAAAAGGATCTCTGGTGATATAGTAATAAAAAACAAGAAGGCCTCACACGATTATGAGTTCCTCGAGAAATATATTGCCGGCATTAAGCTTCTTGGCACGGAAATAAAATCAATACGCCTCGGGAAGGCGACACTTGCAGACTCCTATTGCTTCTTCAGTGATGGAGAGCTTTACCTCAGGGGAATGCACATTTCCGAATACTGGTGGGGTAATCTTAATAACCACGATCCGCTTCGCGACAGAAAACTTCTGCTTACAAAACGGGAGATTAAGAAAATAGATAGAAAGGTTAAGGAGAGTGGCCTGACGATAGTTGTCATGAAAGTATTTATAAACGATCGCGGGCTGGCAAAGGCAGAGATTGCAATATCAAAGGGGAAAAAGGAATACGACAAGAGGGAGACTCTTAAGAGAAAGGATACAGAGAGGGAACTTGACAGGGCCAGAAAAAAATAAAATCCGTTAACTGCAAAGATCGCAAAGAAATGAATAATACAGTTTTAGCTTTGCGCTTCCTTTGCCGTTATAAAAATTATCAGAAGTTCGGGCTTAACAGATATCTTGAATAGAACTTCACAATTGTATTAACAGCCTCATCTGCTTTATCTACTATCGAGAACAAATTAAGATCATCAGATGAAATATTGTGCTCTTCACCAAGCATCTCATCTTTTATCCATTCCATAAGTCCGCTCCAGTATTTTTTCCCAATGAGAATAATGGGGAATTTACCGATCTTTCTTGTCTGGATAAGGGTTATAGCCTCAAACAATTCATCAAATGTTCCGAATCCGCCCGGAAGGACTATGAATCCCTGGGAATACTTCATAAACATTACTTTCCTCACGAAGAAATGATCGAAAGTAATGAGTTTATCGGCATCAATATACGGATTCGGATGCTGCTCAAACGGAAGGTCAATGTTTATACCGACTGACCTGCCGTTTCCGCGTTTTGCACCTTTGTTTGCAGCCTCCATGATCCCTGGACCGCCGCCAGTTATAATACCATAGCCTTTCTGGGTAAGATTATATGCTATCTCCTCTGCAAGCTTGTAATACTTATCATTATAATGGGTCCTTGCGGAACCAAAGATTGAAACACACGGTCCGATCCTTGCAAGCTTTTCGTAACCTTCCACAAGCTCAGAGATTATCTTAAAGACTCTCCACGAATCAGTTGTATGAATTTCATTCCATGTTTTTTCTTCGAAGGCATCTTTAATAAGATCTATCTGTTTGTCCTGTTTACCCATTGCTCAGATTTTTAGGATTTCAAATATAATTAATTTCTATACCTTAAGCTCAGATTTAAGGAAGATTCCTGTATGACTCTCCCTGCATTCAGCCAACCTTTCGGGAGTACCGGAAAACAGGATATTGCCTCCCTCCTTTCCTCCTTCCCTGCCAAGGTCCACAATGTAATCAGCCATTTTTATCACATCCATATTATGTTCGATTACAATGACCGTGTTGCCCCTTTCAATAAGTTTATTAAGGACATCCAGAAGAACCCTGACATCTTCAAAATGAAGCCCGGTTGTGGGTTCATCCAGGACATAAAGGGTCTTGCCGGTATCACGTCGTGCCAGTTCTGTTGCAAGCTTTACCCGTTGTGCCTCTCCTCCTGAAAGTGTTGTTGATTGCTGTCCCAGCTTTATATAACCCAGACCGACATCCTTAAGAGTCTTTATCTTGTGATGGATTGAAGGCACATTTTCGAAGAACTCAACAGCCATATTGATTGTCATTTCAAGAACATCGCTTATTGACTGGCCTTTATACTTTACTTCAAGGGTCTCGCGGTTATACCTTTTACCATTGCACTCAGTACAATGGACATACACATCGGGAAGAAAATTCATCTCGATGGTTTTCATGCCTGCTCCTTCGCAACCTTCACACCGGCCACCTTTCACGTTGAATGAAAATCTACCGGCAGAGAACCCCCTGATCTTTGCCTCTGTGGTCTGTTCAAACAGCTTGCGAATATCTGTAAACACACCTGTATAAGTTGCAGGATTTGATCTGGGCGTCTTGCCGATAGGTGACTGGCTTACCTCAATGACTTTATCGAGGTATTCAATCCCGGTCATTTCCCTGAAAGGAAGCGGAACTTTGCTTGAGTTATGAAATCTTCGAGCCAGGGCTGGGTGGAGAGTCTGATTGATAAGCGTTGATTTGCCGCTCCCTGAGACGCCGGTAACACAGATAAATGTACCAAGAGGAAGAGCAACATCGACATTCTTAAGATTGTGTCCTGAAGCACCGTTAAGAATAAGAAATTTTCCGCTGCCATGCCTCCTTTGTTCAGGGATTTTAAATTTCTTACTGTTGTTCAGGTAGTCTGAAGTGAGGGTCTTAAGTTTCTTTATTTCATCAGGGTTACCCTCTGCGACAACAAGTCCGCCATGAATTCCGGCTCCTGGCCCCATATCAATTATATGGTCCGCCGAAAGAATCATCTCCCTGTCATGCTCTACAACGATTACCGAATTCCCCGAGTCCCTTAGCTGCTTAAGCGCGCCTATAAGCCTCCGGTTGTCCCTCTGATGTAATCCTATGCTGGGCTCATCAAGAATATAAAGCACATTTACCAGGCGTGAGCCGATTTGTGTTGCAAGTCTTATCCGCTGACTTTCACCTCCTGATAGAGTCCTGGCTCCCCTGTTAAGGGAGAGGTAATCAAGTCCTACCTCCAGAAGAAAACCGAGTCTTGATCTGATCTCTTTGAGAATTTCCGATGAAATCTGTCTTTGCTTCCCAGACATTTTCTCCTCTATGCCTGACAAAAAACTGGTTAGCTCCCTTATATCCAATGACGAAAGTTCACCGATATTCTTGTCTGCAATCCTGAAATAAAGGGATTCCTTCTTCAGTCTTGTTCCATTGCATTCCGGACAGGTATCGTATTGAACGTATTGGTCTTTCATTCTTGAGCCGTTCTTTTTCCCATTGATAGCCTCAATGTTGCCGACAAAATTGACCACTCCTTCAAATGTGAGAAAATAGTTAGAGGTCATTCCGAGCGGAGTATTCGATAATTTAAGCACTTCGTCAGAACCATATAGCACTTTATTAAGTGCCTCAATAGGAATATCCTTTATTGGTGTGTCAAGGGTGAACCCGTTTTTCTCGGCAATAGCTTCAATCTGCCAGAATATCCAGACGTTCCTGTACTTCCCCAGCGGTTCAATGCCTCCCCTTCTAATGCTGAGCTCCATGTCGGGAATAAGTTTCTTTTCGTCGATGCTCGATATTTCACCCAGTCCGTTACAGCGGGGACAAGCGCCCTGGGGCGAATTAAATGAAAATGTATGCGGAGCAGGATCATTATAGGAGATCCCGGTGGAAGGACACATCAGGTGGCGGCTGAAATATCTCTGCGTACCTGATTCTGAGTCGAGGGCCATCATTACCCCATCGCCCTGGTCAAGCGACATCTGAACCGAGTCTCTTAATCTTTTATCAGTAATATCACCGACTTTGAATTTATCGACAATAAGTTCAATAAAGTGCGTTTTATACCGGTCAAGTTTAAGACCCGGAGTAATCTCCCTGATCTCATTATTTATCCGGACATGCATGAATCCCTTCCTTCTCAGCTGTTCAAACAACTCCTTGTAATGGCCTTTCCTTCCCTTTACAATCGGGGCGAGAAAGTAGACTTTCTTTCCGGCAAAACTATCCTTCACAAGGTCGATGATCTGGTCGTCGGTATATTTTACCATTTTTTCTTCTGTTGCATAGGAGTAAGCATCAGCAGCCCTGGCATAAAGGAGTCTTAGAAAATCGTATATCTCGGTAATGGTCCCGACAGTTGAGCGGGGGTTCTTATTGGTAGTTTTCTGTTCGATTGATATTACAGGACTTAACCCGGTGATCTTATCAACATCGGGCCGCTCCATCCCTCCAAGAAAATGTCTGGCGTAGGCAGAAAGCGTTTCCATATAACGCCTCTGGCCTTCAGCGTAGATTGTATCAAATGCAAGCGATGATTTTCCACTACCGCTTAGACCGGTAATGACAACCAACCTGTTGCGGGGGATATCGACATCAATATTCTGAAGGTTATGAACCCGTGCTCCCAGCACTTTTATTTCATCACTCATCTCTTTTCTCCCCTGAAAAATGATCAGTTCATTAAATCTGATCTCTCTCCGTTACGCATGCCATCTTCAGGAATCTTGATAAGGTACACCTTGTTCTGTTTTGCCGTAAGATATGGTTTCCTGAGCCAGGGATTGAGAAATTTCAGCAACTTGTAGTTAGTCCCGAAATGACCGGCAAAATCAGAAAAACTTGAAACTGCAGTATCAACCTTTACTTCATAATATTTAAGTTCCGGATATAAATCATTTTTACCGATCCTGAATCCAAAATTCTCCGGGTTTGTAATTATGAGCTTATAAGCAACAGCCCGGAAAATATAACGCGCTGTCTCATCAGCAAGAAGCAGGTCGTAATAATTATTCTGATGCTGAATTGCTATCTGTTCATCTATCGCCGATCTCCCGCCGTTATACGATGCTGCTACCAACGTCCAGTTACCATATTTTTCGTACGATTTTTTGAAATAATCACAGGCAAATTGGGTCGATTTTTCAATATTATATCTTTCATCAACCTCATTATTTATCTCCATACCTTCTTCCCTGCCTGTCTCCTGCATGATCTGCCAGAATCCCGTAGCCCCTGCAGGAGATATCATATTTGAGTATTCGCTTTCAGCAGCAGCCAGGTATTTGAAATCATCTGGGATATCATTTTCCTTCAGTATCTTCTCAATGACGGGCAGATAACGGTTTGCCCTTTTAATTATCAGTATTGTTGAAGAGTGCCTGTATGCGCTTGTAAGCAGTTCTCTTTCAAGACTCTCGCGTGTGTCAAAATTGTCGAGGGGCAGATTCTCTCCGGCAAAGGTGACATCAGTTGGCAGTTTGAATGGTTTGTTTATAATCACAGTATCCGCTGGGGAATTCGTATAGGGCATGCTGCTGAACCCTTTAAACCCCATAGCTATTGAAATTATGATGATCACACTGGCCAGCAGTACAAATGCGGTAATAGCTTTCTTCCTTTCCCTGTCTTTCATAATAATACGGGCATATAAAAAATAAAATGCAAAGGTAACATTTTTAGGCCTGATAAATTATTCCTGGGAAGTCAATAAAAAGCCGGACATAAGTCCGGTCATTTCAGAATTTGTATGAGAGACCTGAGAAGATCCCGAAGGAATATGGGTGAATCCTCATGCCGTCAGCTCCGGTAAACGGATTGATATAATACCTGAATGTCGGTTCAAAGTTAAGTGATATGTTCCTGCTGAAGTTATACTCCATTCCCATACCCAGTGAACTGCTGAATGCTATGGGGTTTACTCCCTCGGTCTTACCTACCTGGTATTTTCCTCCGTTCAAACTGGAATATACGGTATTATTGACCAGGAAGTTGGAAGATAACCCTCCAATTACATTGATGCCAAGCGTTTTATCAACCAGTTTGTACTTCACGAACAGAGGAAGCTCAAGGTAACTGAAGTTCTGAGTCAGGGAATTGTCGAGATATTTCAGATTTGCTTTGGTAGGGTCGAACATGTCAGATGTATAGTTGGTACTTATCCTTATTGTTGATATTTTATCAATCAGAAAAACATCAGATGTACTTGTGTAGACAGTTCCGTTAGTTGTGAGCACCTCAAAATTGTGATCGTTCTTTGTCCTGTCGTAGTTATAAAAACCGGAATATGAACTTATGCCAGACAGTTCGTTGCCAAGGGACGAATAGTAAAGGCCAGATTGCACGCTGAATCTCTTGTTTATCTTATATGCAAAGGCTACCCCTCCGGAATATGAAATAACGGCTTGTTCTTTTGATACCAGCATGCTGGTGAGAGCATTATGGTCTGAATTAAAGCCGGAATAATATGTCGGAGAAACAAGGGCTGCTATTGTCCATTTTTTATCTTCGGGCTTTTCAGGTATGTCGGAAACAAATGCCGGAGAGTACAAATTCGGGTTTAACTGCCCGGTATAACTCTTTTCAAGAGGTATTATGTTGTTTTTACTTTTAAGTGTCCCCTTGAAGGTAGGTCCATTTTCAGCTTCAATGTTGTTAAGAACAGGAGATACCTGATTGTCATTGGCAACCGGAATGGGAATATCAGTTACAACATCCGAAACAGGTTCTTGCTGTTCCTGTTTAGCAATAACAGGAATCGCTGCCTGACGGTACATATTCCTTTGGGGAACCGCAACACTCTGGTTTTCGGATTCAGGATTAACTGCAAATGAAAAACTCCCGAGTCGGTCCGAAAGGTTCGTGCTCCACTTATATGCCAGAAAACTTAATGAGAAAACTACTGCAATCATGGCTGCAACTCTCAGAACAATGACAGGCTTCTGATTTTTCCTTACAGCCGGGCGGATTTTATCCCATGCATCAGCAGGCGGCAGGACTTCATAATCTTTAAGCCCATTTCTGAAAACAATATCAATATTTGCTCCCCTGTCAACCATTTATCAAATTCTTCTTAAGACCCGTATATGAACCGACACGACGCTGAAGAATTACCCTTGCCCTTGAGAGATTTGATTTGGAAGTTCCTTCTGAAATACTCATCATATCACTGATCTCCTTATGAGAATAACCCTCAATTGCAAAAAGATTAAATACAATCCTGTACCTTGGAGGAAGTTCCCTGATAATTTCCATCAGGTCTCTTGCTCCAAGTCCTGCATAATCTTCATTATCGGGTTCTGCATTCTGCTCCGGTATCTGGTCAATATCATCAACCCTGTAAAGGTTATGTTTGCTGCGATATTTTTCAAGAGCAGTATTTACCACAATGCGGCGGACCCAGCCATCAAAAGAACCCTCATACTTATAATGAACGAGGTTTTCAAAAATCTTAATGAATCCCTCCTGCAGAATATCTCTTGCCTCTTCATCATTACCTGAATACTGGAGACACACAGCATAAAGCTTTGCTGCATACCGTCTGTACAGGAGCTCCTGGTCCCTCCTGTTGCCTAAAAGACAACCCTTTATTATATTTTTAATCTCCGGCAAGGTTAAAACCTTATTAGATCATAAAAATATAAAAAAACTATGTTAATATCCAGCAAATTCTTTAGATATTGATGTTAATATGCCTGAAAAGGTTGCGTGAAGAGCTCTTCCGCTTGATGAAAAATCCCGGCAACTGTTAAAGAAGCCGGGATTTAATCTTAATCTTGTCACTCCTTAATTCGAAGGGATAGTTCTCAGCCGAACCTGCTTTTCATTTTTAAAATCATCATAAAGCAGCTGCAGCGGTACACAATTATCATTCTTGTTGTCAGCCGCAGTTATTGCAAGAACTTTTATCTTTTCGTTCTTAGGAAGCGTAACACTCCTGGCACCTTCAGGCAGGTCAATCTCATATTTATAAAGATAGCTATATCTGTAAGTGTCATTGGCATCAGGAGTGTGCCTGTGTGATGCAAACCAGGCAATCTCATCCCTCTTTGTAAATGCCCTGGTAATTGAGGTAACAGTCAGGTTGTCCGGAGTAAGAACCCTGTTGTAATGCTGACCTACATAACCTGCCCAGCACTGGAACCCGAGCATGACACTTTTATTCCCAACTTTTACGGCGCCCTGAGTATCCTCAGTTGCTGCTGCCAGGATATAAAGCTTATTAAATTTTCCTGCCGGAACAGCAATCTTCTGACCTGCGGCTGTTACTGCATTCTTTTGTCCGTCCGCCCTGCTTCCAATGCTAAACACAATATCTTCGCTGATAACCTGATCGCCTATCAATTCTGCCGGAATAGCAAGGCCTCCGGCAAAATCACCGTCGTTTCTTTTTGTATCGAAACTGAAAACATCCTGGTTAAACGGAAGCTCAAGCGATGCCTGTACAGGTTTTGCAACAGGGGAAGCCGGTGCTTCAAATTTCACTGCAAAACTCCTTATAAGGAACCTTGTTATATCAAAATTGAGCGCTCCATTTGTGAAATCGGCATTACCTGTTCTCTGCTCCTGCCCGTTTACTTCATAAGCGTCAGCTATCTTTGCGGGAAAGCTGATCCTGACATTCCTGGCATCCTTGCCATAAAGTTCATTGACCCTTACAATATAATAATCACTCTCCTCTGCTTTTTTGAATGCCATTACATCAACCTGGCCTGTACTTATCTTCAGGAAAGAAAACTCCTTACCGAGCTTCCCGTCATGTTTTGAAGTTTCAAAAGAGATAGGAGGATTGTTTATGAAGCTGCCATGCCACGGCGTTCCGGCATAAGCCCAGTCGCAGGAGTGCGGATATATTGCGTACTTAACATTATGTATCCCCCAGTCCTGGGTTCCCTGGTATTCAAAATCATTCGCTTTCGGCGTGTACATAAGGGTCAGCCTCAGTGTGCTGCCATCAGGCTTATCTGATCCGTACTTGCAATCCTCGAGAATTGAAACTCCATAACTGTTCGATTTATCAGTCAGATCAATCCATTGCCGTCCCGGTACTTCAAATTTGATCTCATTATTGGTTGTCCGTCTGACTGCTGCAGTATTGAGGCTGTATGTGGCAAATTCATTTGTCACCTTTGTGGGGAATGCGGCTTTCAGGCTTACCTCTTTTGACTGCCAGTCGATCACGTTCCTTACCTCAATTACTTTACCTGCTTCGCCTGCCGACAGGCTCATAACCTGGCTGATCTCTGAATTCATCCCTTTTTTGGTCACCTGTAGTGCTACCCTGACAGGTCCGTTTTCAACAACCTTTACTGTAACCTCTTTATTCATATAATCAATCGGAGGATTATTCCTGTCTTTCCAGTCCATGTTCCAAGAAGGCCACGCTGAAGGTCTTTCCTGCTGGAAATCAAGTGTTGCAGGTTTCGATAAAACTTCCCTTGAAGCGGTTTTATCATAAATGTCTGCTATGTCTCCATTATCATCGATCTTTACCTTGAAGTATTTATTTTCAAGGCTCCTGTCAGATACAGAAAGAAGAGAAGCGGCTGGTTTCCCGGTTGTCTCCCTGACATCAAATACTGCAATTCCTGCAGGGGGTAAATCAGCAAGGAAAATCAGAGTCAGTTTATTTCCTGCTGAAGACAAAACCTGTGAAAGAAGCTCTTTATCATCCTTGTCGAATACTTTGATACCGGCAGGGAGTTTTGAATATGCAAGTTCTGCAGTAACAACATCTTCCCTTTCAATAGCGACCGGGTTATAAACAACAATCGCCCTTCCCTGCGCAGTTGTATTCATCTCAGCCGAAATCACGCTTATGGAATTCTTAAGCACCTGCGAAAAACCATTTGCAGCTATGAATTCATCGTTCCATGCATATTCATACGCTTTAGGAATGCTTGTCCCGGGAAGTATATCATGAAACTGGCTTCCAAGAACCAGTTCCCATGAATGGTTAAGCTTATCGGATGGATATGCTGCCCCTCCAAGCCAGTCGGCTACTGAAGCCGAAAGTTCAGCGCTCCTGGAAAGCGCTTCATTTTTTCTGTTGGCTCTTTTCATATATGACTCTGAAGTCATCGAACCGGCGCTATGTTCAATGAGAAGAAGGTCGCCTGAATAAGTGGGAAGCTTTGACTTTATTTCTGGAGTTATATCCTTGTATATCTGGTCTGATGATGTAAGTACAACCTTGAATTTACTATCGCTGTGATTCAGGCTGCCCACGGCATTCTGTACATCCTTGTCCCTTGGAGCGCCTCCCACATCACCAACACCGTAATACCTGTAATCGAATGAGAGTCCGTACCTGTCAATATCATTCTGGATCCTTGCATTCCAGGCTGAATCCAGATCGAGACGAGGAGTTACCTTGCTTGTGTAATCAGTTGCATTTAATGCTGCAATGACACCTTTTCCATCAGGTCCTTCCCAGTAACCGACATTGAATGGAACACCATTTGTCGACCTCCAAGTCAGCTTCTGGGTTGAGAATCCAAGCAGCCCTGCGTGAGCCCACACTGAAGGCATTGTAGCAACAAAGCCAAAACAGTCAGGGAGCATATAATCAACACTCTGTTTGTTGAATTCATGCTTAAAGAAAAGGTTGCCATAAAGGACCTGCCGCAGAACTGATTCAGACGAAGAAATATTCACTTCGCCCTCATCAACGGAAGATCCGGAGACATACCATCTTCCTTTGACAATATATTCACCCACTTTTTTGAACGATTCAGGATAGTACTCCTTCATCATCTTGTATCTTCTCGATCCGGTGAAGTTGAAAACATATTCAGGGTACTTTTCAAAGAGCTTGAAATTATCAGCCATCGTGTTCCAGATGTACTCGTTAATGGTTGTAGGATAATCCCAGTTCCATTCGGTATCAAGGTGAGCATAACCTATGGTATAAAGCACTTTATCCTTTGAGATGTCGTACTTCTGTCTCAGTTCAAGAGGCTGGGCGGATAAGGCGCCGGTAAGAGCCATTATCGCAGCCATAAAAAACATTTTTTTCATTTCTTCGGGTTAGATTATTTATTGGAGTTAAATATGAATTGCTTCGCCATAAGCCGCAGCCGCCGCTTCCATTATAGCCTCAGACATAGTAGGGTGAGGATGAACAGCTTTGATTATCTCATGCGCGGTAGTCTCAAGTTTCCTCGCGACTACAATTTCAGATATCATCTCAGTAACATTTGCGCCGATCATATGCGCTCCGAGAAGCTCACCATAAGCATCATCAAAGATGAGCTTAACAAAGCCGTCCCTGGCTCCTGATGCACTTGCTTTCCCGGAAGCGGTAAAGGGAAATTTTCCGACTTTGATCTTATATCCTGCATCGATAGCAGCTTTTTCTGTAAGGCCGACTGAGGCAATTTCCGGGTTTGTATAAGTGCAACCCGGAATATTATTATAATTCAGCGGTTCAACCTCCCTGCCTGCAATCTTCTCAACGCAAATTATACCTTCAGCAGATGCAACATGCGCAAGTGCAGGGCCATGAACTATGTCACCAATAGCAAAAATTCCCGGAACAGATGTACTATAGTAATCGCCTACCTCCACCTTACCCTTCTCTATTTTCACACCTGCTTTCTCCAGGCCTATACCCTCAAGGTTAGTAGTAATACCAACCGCCGAAAATACTATATCTGCCTCAACGACTTCCATCCCTTTCGGTGTCTTGATATTTACTTTGCATTTTTCTTTGGTTGTATCGACTGATTCAACAGTTGTATCAGTCATTATCTTCATTTTCAGTTTTTTGAATGAGCGTTCCAGCTGTTTTGAGATTTCTTCATCTTCGTTTGGAACGATCCTCGGAAGGAATTCAACCAGTGTAACTTCAGTGCCTATTGACTGGTAAAAGTTGGCAAATTCGCTTCCAATGGCCCCTGATCCGACTACTACCATCGAGGCAGGCTGCTTCGGAAGGGTCATAGCTTCCCTGTAACCTATTATTTTTTTGCCATCCTGCTTTAGGTTTGGAAGCTCTTTTGAACGCGCACCTGTAGCGAGGATAATATTTTTAGCCGTCAGAATCTTTTTCTTTCCGTCTGCTTCCTCTAACTCAACAGAGGTGCCTCCTGCTAAACGACCGAATCCCTTAATGTGGGTGATATCATTTTTCTTGAAAAGGAACTGAATTCCCTTGCTCATCCCCTCTGCCACGCTTCGGCTTCTTGCTATCATAGCGGCAAAGTCGGCTTTGACCTCACCATTAACAGATATCCCGTATTCAGAGGCGTGGTTCAGATATTCAAAAACCTGTGCACTCTTAAGAAGCGATTTGGTCGGGATGCATCCCCAGTTAAGACAGATACCTCCAAGTTCGGCTTTCTCAATTACGGCAACCTTCATTTTTAACTGCGATGCCCTTATGGCTGCAACATATCCTCCGGGACCGCTTCCGATAATAATTAGATCGTAATCCATATAATATTAATTAATTCTTAGTTCAAATATCTTCGTTCATAATTCGTAGTATGACAATTGGTTTTCATATGACTCAGGAGCCACTTTTTTGTTTTATTACCCCCATCCCAACCTTCCCCCACGGGGGAAGGAGAACAAATTAAGCTTTTCCCCCTTGGGGGAAACGGGAAAGAGGGTCAAAGGTTCTCTTTTGATATATACTTTTTTCATTTTCTTAACCTTTTTACTATCCAGTAAATGCCCTTTACGATAACCCATAAAATAACCAGAGTAAAAATAATTGTTGCCCCTGTGGGAATCCCGGCAAAAAATGAAATTGCGTATCCTGCCGCAGTCCCGATGAAGCCTGAAATAACCGACCAGACTATTATCCGGGAGTATACCTTTGTAAATATCATTGCAATATTTGGCGGGATTGTCAGCAGCGAGAGAACAAGTACTATTCCCGCCATCCTTATATTCAACACTATGGTCAGGGCCATAAGAGCCGTCGTAACATATTTGAAGATATTTACGTAAGGTGAATATGTACGGGCAAAAGGCTCGTCAAACGAAATATAAAGTATTGTGCGATAGAATGCGCTGAAGTAAATTATAAGTACAACCGACATTATCCCGAGAGCAATGATATCAGCATTCGTGACAGTAAGAATGCTGCCGAAAAGGTAGCTCATAAGGTTTGGTGAATAACCGGGAGTAAGATAAATGAAGATGATACCGATTGCCATACCGAAGGCCCACAAAATTCCAATGGCCGAATCTTCCCTTATTTTTTGCCTTACCGACAGGTATTCTACTCCAAGTGCCGACAATATCCCGAAAACAGCAGCACCGACAACGGGATTAAACCCTGCAAAATAGCCAATCCCGATCCCTCCAAATGAGGCATGGGTTATGCCGCCGCTCAAAAATACCATTCTCCTTGAAACGATATAAGTTCCTGCCAGCCCTGCCGTAATGCTCGCGAATATCGCCCCAAGCAAGCCCTTGATTATAAAATCATATTGAAATATACTCCCTTCCACTAGCTGTGATTATGTTGTTTAAGAACCGTATGAGGCACATCTCCGTGAGTGATCAGCTGGATCGGGCATCCATATGCCAGCAGTTGTTCATTGGTTATCTCAGACGAAGGATGGTAATGCAGGCTCTTGTTGACGCATGCATACGATTTGACATGTGACGATATCATTCCAATGTCGTGAGATACCATCAGTATTGCCATGCGGCTGTTAAGCTCCTTCAGCTTCTCATAAAAATCATTCTCAAAGGTTGAATCGACGAAATTGCCGGGCTCATCGAGAAGCAGTAATTTAGGGTCGCCAATAATTGCCCGGCCAAGAAAAACACGCTGCAGCTGACCTCCTGAAAGTTCATTCAGGGGAGATTTCTCAAACCCTGTAAGCCCAAGCTCCCCTATCACCTCCCGTGCCAGTTTCTTATCGGTAGAAGACATCCTGGAGATAACCTTCTTTTTAATCATCATACCTGAAAGAACAACATCCGTGACGGTAACAGGGTAATTTATGTCACCTGTGGATATCTGAGGAAGGTATCCGATGGTATTTGCACTTAAAAATTCATTGTTGAAAGAGATGCTCCCCTTAACAGGTTTTATCAATCCGAGTATCACTTTGAGAAGGGTTGTTTTCCCTCCTCCATTTGGTCCTATCACTCCTATAAAATCATTTTCGTTTACACTGAAATTAATATCCTGGAGCACAATATTGCTATCATATGCTGCAGACAGTGATTGTATTTCAAGAAGATAAGCCATTCTTAAGTTTAATTATTACTCTCTGTAAGACTATTATAAAGAGCATCAATTATATCGTTAGTTGACTTCAGCCAGTTTTCCGACAACGGGTCAATCACTGCAACATGTCCACCTATTTCGCGGGCAATTTCCCTTGCATTCTTGCTGTCATATTCCCTCTGGACAAAGATTGTCTTTATATTCTTTGAAGCTGCAATGTCAATAAGCTCCTTAAGTCTTGAGGGGGGCGGTTCTTTTCCTTCAAATTCCACCGCAATCTCTTTCAGACCATAGTCTCTGGCAAGATAAGCAAGGTTGGGATGGTAGATCATGAATGATTCACCGGGGAAACCTGCAAAAAGAGATTTTGCTTTTGCGTCGGTTGCTTTGATCTTCAATACCAGACTGTCGTAGTTTGCCTGGTATTTCTGCCGTTCAGGGGGATTGAGCTGGCACAAAAGATCTTTCACTTCAGAAGCCATTATCTGAGCGCAGACAGGTGAGACCCAGTAATGAGGGTCGGCACCTTCGGAATGTTCTCCCTCATGCTTATCTGATGAAACTATCTGATCAATTTTATCTCCAAGTGATAACTTTCTCATGGTTTTATTTATTTCATAAAACCTGTCGAGCCATGTCGTTTCAAATCCAAGAAATCCATTACTGATGTAGGCAACTGATTTCCGAAGCCTGCTGATCTGCCCTGGATATGGTTCGTAAATATGGGGATTGGATCCAGGGGGAACCATAATATTGACATTGAAATCATTGCCTGCGATCTCCCTGATGAAGTAACTGTAAGGAGCGATGCTGACCGTGATTATTTTTCCCCGGGTTTCTGGAGAATTCCTGTTACAGGATAACCCGGTGCAAATTGCAATAATTAAGAATAATCTTTTCATCATGGCCAAATCGTAAGGCAGGTTACAAATTTAACATATAAGAGAACAAATGGTTTATGTGTTGCAAATAAAATAATATGCTATTTTTGATCTGGATAATCAACGGGTCCGGATGAAGAATAAAGGAGAGATACTTGCAACAATTCTGAATGATTTTAAAGAGTGCTATTTCTTCCTTCATAATACAAGAGAATTCAGTATTGTAGAAAAGATCATGGATGAGGGGTTCATTTTCGAGAGCCAGCTTCCTCATTCAACCGACCGGGTAAACCCAAATGAGCCAATCGAGATCACCTATTTTTTTTTCCAGAGAAAGGATTACGGACTCTATACCATTGTTATTGCATTTCCTAAAGCTACTTATGACAGCTATTCAGATGCCTCAAACAAGTCTGATACCGGCATAGAGGAAGTTATGACAATAACTGCCCCGTACTTAGACGAAAACGACGAACCTGTTTATACCATATCTCCAAAGCATATCCTTGGTTATTTCAATATCAGGACATCTGAATTCTTCAGAAACATAAACTGGGACCCACAGTTTGAAAACAACCTTGTCAAACCCCCTTCCAAAAAGACTGTAAAACCTGACAGGCAGTAATAATTAAATCATCAGGAGGGTTATCGGTACCAGAACAGGCATATAAAAATGAAGCAGGTCCGGATAAACCTGCCTCATCTGAAAAGGAATGAAAAATTACCAACGTCTGAAGACGCAATCAAAAACTAATATGTCTGAAGAGATATTTTAAAATAACCCGTTGCTTTTGAAGAATTGATCTCAAATTTCCATGCTCCGGCCTTTTCCTTATTCTCTGTTTCCGATATGACGAATGATTTTCTCCAGTTAAGATTTCCGGATTCATCTATTATGATGTCAGAATAAACTTTCCCGTTTGGCATGATAATCTTAATTCGGATTTCTCCTGACTTGCAGTCACCGTTTATTGACATCACAACTGTATTTGCGGTAGGGTCGACATCAAAAGTATAATCCCTTGAGAAAGAATTCTCCTTGATAGATTTTGAAAAATCCCAGGATGTTGTTTCGGAATCGCCGTTCAGTGAATGGCCGTAGAATTCAACTCCCGGGGAGATTATATAAGGCTCACCATTATTGAAAGACCATCCTGTTCCCGGATTTCCGTGATTTCTAAATGTCCTTTGAAGTTTCTCCTGGTCCATCTGGTCCATCATTTGCCCCTGGTAGTCCTTCATGGCTTTATCATAGCTGACTTTTGCATCATCCATCGCTGCCTTCTGCTCTACCTTTGCCTTTTCCAGGGCATTCTTCACTTCTTCCTGGGCTTTCTGCTGCTCTCCCATCTCTTTTTTCTGCGCATCGATTGCCTCGCTAAGCTCCCTTTCCTTCTCCGCTTTGGTCTTCTCCTGTGCAACCAGCACCTGGAACGAACTCATTGAGATAAGGAAAATAATCGCTAATATTAAACTGCTCTTTTTCATATCTGCCGTATTTTGATTAATTAGGTTATTCAAAGATAATGCCGGATAAGCCTCTGTTATGTTAATGCCGGGTTAATGATGGGTTAATGTTAGCCGTCCGGTAGAGGAGCTGTAAATAAAAATCAATACTTTTGAGATGTAAACCGGAAATCATGCATAAGAAAAATACTGTTCTCCTGCTCGGCATATTTGCAATTCTGATCCTGATTGCTGCCCAGATAATAATAATCAGGGGAGTATGGAAACAACAGGATCAAACGATTTTCTTCAAGTACAGGGATCTTTCCCAACAGGCGGTAGCAACGCTTCGCGGACAGAAGGTAAACGCATTTGATACAGTTTACTATATCCTTGGAAAATATTCAGAGAAGATTGTAAAAGAGCTTCCAGAGATCAGAGATACTATTAAAATGAAAGATAAGAAAGAAGAGATATTAAATTATTTCTCTAAGGTGCTTAACCGGGAACAGGATCTTTCACCCTACCTTTCATTATATTTTGAAAAAGTGATGGGTTTTAAGATGAATTTTAAGCCCAGGATTGAAATAAGTAACCTCGAGATTATAGGAAAGGATACTTTCAAAATATACCAGAATGATTTTTTCAGAAATTTAAGACCCTCTGGCCCTGGCACTCCGCGGCCTAACTCCTTAAGCTCAAATACAAGCATTCTGGCAACCCGTCAGCATATGGAGGCTGATTATTATGCTCTGAATTTCGATTATTACATCGATTTTTCAGACAAGAAGAAACTAATTCTGAGGGAGATGTCGGCATCTCTTGGAATGAGCATTTTCAGTATTCTGTCGATTGTGATAATGTTCATTATAACTTTCAGGAATCTTATGGAAGAAAAGCGACTGTCGAACCTGAAAACCGACTTTATAAATAATATGACCCATGAGCTTAAAACGCCCCTGGCAACCATAACTGTTGCAGGAAAAACTCTTGAGATGGAAAAAATCAGGCAGGATGAATCAAAGGTTTTGGAAACAGCGCGTCTTATAGGAAAACAGAGCGTGCATCTTAACCAGATGATCAACATGATGCTTGAGATAAGCATGTGGGAAAGAACCGAGTTCCAGCTTGACAGGAAAAAGGTCAATGTCGAAGAGATAATGAAGGACATTGTCGGCAGTTTCAAAACCGGAGCAGGCAATCTGGCCAGTCTGAGTCAGAAATATAACCTGAATGGAGCAACAGCAGATATTGATATGGTCTATTTTACCACAATGATTAATAACCTTCTTTCAAATGCTGTAAAATATTCCGACAAGCAACCTGAAATCAGCGTCGAGAGCTTTACTGAAGATAATAACATTTGTATCAGGGTTGCTGATAACGGCATCGGCATCAGCAAAACTGACCAGAAGCATGTATTTGACAAGTTCTACCGGGCTTCTTCAGGTAACATCCATAAATACAAGGGGCTGGGACTGGGGCTCTATTATGTCAAACAAATTGCAGTAGCACATGGAGGAGCTGTTGCGGTTGACAGTAAACCAGGAAAAGGAAGTATATTTACAGTAACAATACCTTACTAATTCATTTTCGGAGTTTATGAAAGTATTATTAGCAGAAGACGACAGGGATTTCGGCAACATTTTGTCGCAATATATTACGATCAGTGGTTATGATGTAGCTATTGCCCGTGATGGTAAGGAAGCCCTGGAAATGTTCACCAAGGAAAAGCCCGACATATGTGTCCTTGATGTAATGATGCCTGAAATGGACGGATTCACGCTCGGCGAAAAAATAAAAGAGGCTCAGCCTGGTGTTCCCCTTATTTACCTTACGGCGAAAAGCCTTAAAGAGGATATCGTAAGAGGGCTGAAGATCGGGGCAGATGATTATATTACCAAGCCTTTCGATCCTGAAGTCCTTATCCTAAGAATAAACAACATCCTTAAACGGGCTTATTCTTCATCAAATGATGAATATAAAATCTCGTCCACAATTCTGAATATCAATAACCTCGAACTGACCTGCGGCAATACCAAGGAAAAGCTCACTCTTAAGGAAGCACAGCTACTCAGGTATTTCATCATAAATAAAAATAAAGTCCTGGCAAGGGAGGATATCCTTACTGAGATATGGGGTGAAGATGACTATTTCCTCGGTAGAAGCATGGATGTCTTCATAAGCAGACTGAGAAAATACATCTCCGAAGATAAGAATCTGGATATACGCACTGTAAGGGGAACAGGATTTATCCTCGAAGAGATCAACAAGGAGGGGTAGAAAGGGTACTCGGTGCTTGGTGTGATACCGAGGAACGAGGAACGAGCAACGAGCAATCAGTAACTATTTCAATTTTTCCAGGATCTCTTTTACCTTATTATACAGGTCATCTCCCCTGAGGTTTCTGGCAATTATAGTACCGTTTTCATCGAGCAGGAAATTGGCAGGAATTGAACTGACGGCATAAAGCTTTGCAGCAGCATTGTCCCAGTACTGAAGATCCGAAATATGTGTCCAGGTCAGCTTGTCATCTGCAATAGCCCTGATCCAATCCTCCTTCGACCTGTCAAGAGAAACGCCAAGGACATCAAACCCCTTTTTGTGAAATTCATTGTATACTTTAACCACGTTCGGGTTCTCCAGGCGGCACGGGTGGCACCATGCTGCCCAGAAATCAATGAGAAGAAGCTTTGATCCGATTTTTGATGATAGAGAGACCGGGGTGCCGTTTACATCATTCATGGTAAAATCAAGTGCTTTTTGTCCGACTGCAACTTTCTTGACAGCCTGCGTTCTCTCTTTCAGGTCCTTAATAACCTGAACCTTTGCAACATTGGTGTCTAGTGAATTAATACCAGCTTCGATTTCATCGGGCTCCATCTCAGAACTCATACTGGCAAGAAGCAATGGAGTAAAATATGAAGCAGGATTATTCTTTATATAATCCTTTGCCATTTTTGTCATTTCCAACTCAATTTCATCACGTTCTTTCGCAAGTGAAGATTGCTTTGCTGTATCATTTGTCTGCCCTGCAATCTGGTAATCCTTAAATAAAGCAACAGATTTGTCACTCAATCCTTTTATAGAACTTAAAAAGCTGTTGTATTCATCCTGTGTCTTGGAACCTGTAACTTTTGCATTAGCAAGAGAATCAAGTTTGCCGGTAATCTCAATTTTTGAATTCTCAAGAAAGAAAGCCATTCTTTTGCCTGTATTCATTGCCATTAGCGTCACCATGTCAGGATATTCGACTTTGCCTTCCATTTTAAAATTGCCATTCCTTGAAACTACCGAGTCAATAGTTTCATATTTGGTCAGACCTCTTTTCTGAAGAAGGAATGTCAGACTATCGGAACCGGCAATTTTACCTTTTACTACAAAATGAGGTTGAGAATTGCAGCCTGCAATAAATGCTGCCAGGACAACCAGATAGATTACTTTTTTCATCATCAGATATTTTAATTATAAATAGAATTCCAATTTAAAAACGGGGCAAAGATATTTATATTAATGAATTATTCTCTCTTTTTAATGTATTTGTCGATAAGGGTCAATGCCGCCTTGTAAGATGTTATTTTCCCTTCATACAATTGTCTTTCTATTAATGGGATAAACAAGTTCACCTCGTTGTTATTATAAAATGAATTGTCAAGAAAATCATTGATCGAATCATGCATGCATATTATGGCCTGTTTCTTGCGGCACTCCTCGAAAAAGCCGTTCTTCACTGTAAATGTTACATAATCTGTTATGTTCTCCCATAATTCCGGGATGCCGTTATTTTCAAAAGCTGAACAAATCACTGCTTCTGGCTTCCATCCTGAAGGGGGCGCTGGGAAAAGCTGTAGCGCATTCTGATATAAAACCCTGGCAGTCTCTGCATTGAGTTTGTTTTGTCCATCAGCTTTTGTAATTGCTATTGCATCAGCCATTTCGATTATTCCACGCTTCATCCCCTGCAGTTCATCGCCTGCACCTGTAAGCATAAGAAGCAGGAAAAAATCCACCATGGAACGGACTGCGGTTTCCGATTGTCCTACTCCTACCGTTTCGACAATAATCGTATCAAACCCGGCCGCCTCGCAAAGAATAATTGACTCCCTTGTTTTTCTTGCCACGCCTCCCAGTGTTCCGGCTGAAGGAGAGGACCGGATAAAAGCATCAGGATGAGTACTGAGTTTTTCCATCCTGGTCTTATCGCCAAGGATGCTGCCTTTTGTTTGTCTGCTGCTTGGGTCAATTGCAAGGACTGCAAGCTTCCTGCCTTTGCCTGTAATATGTAGTCCGAATGATTCGATGAATGTGCTTTTCCCGGCACCCGGGACCCCCGTTATCCCAATACGTATTGATTTTGAGCTGAATGGCAGGCATTTTTCGATGATAGCCTGAATAGTATCATAATGCTCAGGCAAAGAGCTTTCTGCCAGTGTAATAGCCTGACTCAGGATGGTTCTGTCGCCTGCCAGGATGCCTGAAACATATTCATCAACTGAATATCTCTTCCTTTTTTTTCTTCCTTTCCCGGTATAGACATCCGGATTAATGCTTGGGGGATGGTTTACCCCATTCTGAATATTCAGGGTGCTTTTATAACCCTTTTTATCTGACATTTCAACAATTATATCTTTTTCAAAAATAATAAAAGGGTTCCAGATATCTGACTGGCAACCCTTTAAATTATATTATTAACAGATCGTTGATTTATTTCGGAACAGCAGGCTGTTGAACATCGGCATTGAGCATAAGGACAACCTCGGAATTCTTTGGATCGTTGGTATAAACATATATTGCTTTTGTGACCTTGCCATTGTAGCTGCCAGAGTTGAAAGTAGCCTTGATTGAACTCGATTGTCCGGGTTTGATACCTTCATTCTGAGGCCCTTGCTGAACTGCAGTACAACCGCAGCTGGATTTTACCTGGCGGATCAAAAGATCTGTCTTGCCAACATTGGTGAATTTGAATTCAACATCATTAGGGGTTGATCCCGGAATCTTCCCGAGGTCAATAGTTGTATTAGTAACCTGGAATACAGGAGCGTTTTCAAGCTGTTCCTTTGTCATGGATGAGAAATCCTCAACCAGGTTTGCGGAAACATAATAGTAAACATTTTCCTGTACCACTCCGTTAAGTTTAATCTTAACCATGTCGCTCACATTTCCCCAGGCACCATTCTTATTGGCGTCATAAGTTCCTTCAACAATCCCTTTCTGACCGGGTTTCAGCGTTTCGGGATTTGTCTTGAGGGAAAGATGAGGAGGAAGCTGGTCAAACTCTACTTTTACAGGTGTGTCAGAAGTATTTATAAGTTGCATTACCCTGATCTTTTTCTCTGTTTTCTTGACATTTGTAAAAGCCAGGTGATTGCTTTCAAATCTTACAGAGCCGACGGGGAAAGTAAATAACTCCTCAACTGTTTTTTCACGTGCCACAACTTCGCCCTTTATTGTAAGAACAACAATATTGGGATCTGAATTTGTATATACTGACAGAGTCTTGTTGAATTGGCCGGGACGTCCTGCGGGATCATAAATAGCTGTTATCTTGCCTTTTGCTCCCGGTTGAATAGGCTCTTTAGTCCACTCAGGAGTGGTGCAGCCGCATGAGGCGACAATATTCTGAATTACCAGAGGGGCATTTCCGGTATTCGATACAACAAAAACAAAGCTCTGTCTTCCTGCCTCTTCCTTGAATGTTCCGAAATCATGTTCGGGAACCAAAACCTTCATTACCGGCTGTGCCAATACTGAAGCACCAAGAGACAAAATCGAGAAAAATAAAATTAATCTTTTCATATTCTTATTAAATTGAAGGATAAAATATAATAAATAATGCTTAACAATTGTTTTCTACATAAACAACCGGTTATACAAATTGGTTGCATGGCATTGTAACAAAAATCAGACCGAAAAAATTTAAGTTGTAAAATTGAGCAAAAATAAGAAAGTTTGAGATTCTTGAGTATAATAAAACATAATATCATTAGTTTTGCTCCGACGAGACCGTAAAAAAGGGGGATTTAATATTAACCCGCTGCCAGTTCGTCTCCTGATGTACCCGATAATGAGAAATATCCGGAAGCTGATTGTCACCTTTGTTGCCTGCATAATTTATTTGAATGCAGGCGGCCAGTTTTATAATGGCCACCAGATGACCTTTGGTAAAAACAGGGTTCAGTATTTTGATTATTTCTGGTCTTTTTACAGATTCGATAATTTTGATTGTTATTTCAATGAATATGGCCAGGATCTGGCTGAATATACAGCTAAGTATGCAACCAAAAAACTCGAAGAGATTGAAGATTTTTTCGATTATACGCTCGAAAAACGCCTCATCTTCGTCATTAACAATAAAATGGCCGAATATAAACAGTCAAATATCGGCCTCATCACTACGGATGAAGAAAATTATAATACCGGAGGATTCAGCAGGATCATTAAAAACAAGGTTATTCTCTATTACGAAGGCGACCATGAATCATTCGACAATCAGATTGCTGCCTCAATAACAGAAATGATTATCAATGAGATCCTTTATAATGCTGATGTTAAGGACAGAGTGACAAGCTCCTCAGTTATCAATATGCCCGACTGGTATTTCAAAGGGTTGATCAATTATGTTGCTTCAAACTGGAATTTTGATTCCGAGAACCGGGTGAAGGATGGGATTCTTTCCGGCAAGTACAGAAAAATAAGCCACCTGGAAAATGATGATGCCATCATGGCAGGAGAATCATTCTGGAGATTTATCGGTAAGAAATATGGCGATGCACTGATTCCAAACATAATTTACATTACCAAGATTTATAAAAACATTGATGATGGGTTCCTTTATGTTATTGGAAAAGACCTTAAGGAACTGCTGACAGAATGGAAAGAATATTACAGGAATGAATATTCAACCGATCAGAACAGGCTGGGCAATGACGGGAAAATTATCCGCCAGTCAAAAAAAGAACAGATTTTCCAGCAGGTTAGAGTAAGCCCGGATGGCAACTATATTGCTTATGTCACAAACGACTGGGGAAGAAAAAGAATATGGCTTTATAACCAGGCAACAGGCAAAAGGAAAATAATTTTCAGGAAGGAACCAAAACTTGAATATGTAAGTGATAAGACTTATCCTGTTCTTGCATGGCACCCGGGAGGGAAAATACTCACATTCATAAACGAGGAAAAAGCGGGACTGGTAATGTATCTATACCGCATCAATGATAAGTCAACCGAAAAAAGAAACCTGCTATATTTTGATAAAATTCTGGATTTCTCTTATTCACCGGAAGGTACCAGGCTTATACTCTCTGCAGTAAAGGATGGGATTACCGACCTTTACCTTTACACCCTGGCATCAGGAACCAATGAGCAGCTTACCAGAGATGTCGCAGATGACTTGAACCCGTCATTCATTAAAGAGAAGCCAGATGAAATCATCTTTTCATCGAACAGACTTTCAGATACCCTTACAAATACGGGCGATCCCGAGGAAAAAGCGGGCCTTAATTTTGACCTCTTCACCTATAATACTGCAAGAAAAAATAATATCCTGACGCGGCTTTCTGAAGGAGATTATTCTAACAGGCTTCTGTCTGCCGAGGTAATGCCTGGCAGATTTACCTATATAAGTGATGCCAATGGCATTCAGAACAGATACAACGCGCGGTTCGACAGTTCAATAAGCTATATTGACACAACAACTCATTACAGGTATTTCATAAAATCGACACCTGTAACCAATTATGACCGCAATATTATTGATCAGTCAGTCGTAAATGGTTCCGATACATATGGAGAGATTGTCTTCGATAAAGGAAAGTACCAGCTCAGAAAAGGACTTTTAAGTGATCTGAAGGCTATACCTGACAAGGAACTCTCAAACAGCACTTTCAGAGTTGAAAAAACCCGTTTCATGCATAAAGCCGACAGCATTGAACAGCTTAGAAAATGGCTGGTAGCTGAAGACAGGAAACGAAGGGATACTCTCACTAAGCCACTGTACGAGTATTATGTTAAAAATGAGCCAATTGATATAAATCATTATATTTTCGAAAAAGAGAAGCAGAACTACTTCGAGCAGCTCTGGAGGAAGGATTATATGGATATTGATCTTGATACAGGGCATCTGCAACTCCCATTGGTCAGGATCTATCAACCCTCATTTTACAATAACTATAATGTAACCCAGGTTGATTTCAGTTTTCTGAATTATTCATACCAGGTTTATAATTCGGGTGCCCCATATTTTAACCCGGGATTAAACGCAATGACGAGGTTCGGGGTTGTCGATCTGTTTGAGAATTACAGGATAACTGGAGGTGTAAGGCTTTCGGGAAACTTCGACAGCAATGAATACCTTCTCAGCATAGAAAACCTTAAAGGGAAATTTGATAAGCAGCTTATCTTTTACAGGCAGGCTTTCTTCAGTTTGGCGGGCGACACTGTCATTAAAACTCATACCCATAACCTATTCCTTTCATATTCGTACCCTTTTACACCGGCTCTGTCATTGAAGGGAACGATTTCCTATAGGAATGACAGGGAAGTATATTTGTCGACCGATCCTGGGACCCTGATGCGTGAAAGTATCTCAAGGCACTGGGGAAGCCTTAAAGGAGAAATAATTTATGATAACACTCGTAAAAGATCAATCAATATATATTATGGAACAAGGTTCAAGATATTTGGAGAGTACTATAAGGAGCTTACTTCCAGAAAATCTGATATGATTGTTCTTGGAATCGATTTCAGGAAATATATAAAGATTCACAGGGAGCTAATCTGGGCCAACAGGTTTGCGGCAAGCACCTCCTACGGCCCAACTAAGCTGCTGTACTACCTTGGAGGTGTCGATAACTGGATGGGCTATCTTTTCACAAAATATACTATGTTCGACAATACAATCCCGGTAAATTCAAATGTAAATTATGGATTCCAGGCACTTGCAACAAACCTCAGGGGCTTCAGTCAGAATGTCAGGAACGGGAATAGTTTTGCGCTCATTAATAGTGAAGTAAGATGGCCTTTTATAAGGTACTTTGCCGGGCATCCTCTCAAATCCAATTTCCTCAACAGCCTCCAGGTCGTTGGTTTCGGCGATATCGGTTCAGCATGGACTGGTAAAACACCCTGGTCAGGGAAGAATGCATACAATGATGAGGTCATTAGCAACGGGACTATCACGGTTACTATTGACTCAAACAGAGATCCGATAGTTGCAGGTTTTGGAGCCGGGGCAAGGGCTCAGTTACTGGGATATTTCATTAGAGCTGACTGGGCCTGGGGAATTGAAAACAATTACCTTCTCCCAAAGATGTTCTACCTTTCATTCAGCCTCGACTTTTAGAAGCTCCTGATCTTCTTCATTTAACCCCCTTTCCCGTTTCCCCCAAGGGGGAAAGGCCAGTTTTTCTCTCCTTCCCCCGTGGGGGAAGGCTGGGATGGGGGTAAAAACAAAATATTAGTTCCCGGGTTATTATTGAAATCAGATAGTCATAATAGGTGCAGAGAATTTTTTATTTTAGAAATTTTGGATAAATTTGTGCGATTATTGTAATTACTTTAACTTAAAAATCATAGAAATGGCTTACAAAATTAGTGAAGATTGCACAGCATGCGGAACATGTATTGATGAGTGTCCCGTTGAGGCTATATCTGAAGGTGATATCTATAAAATCAATGCAGATATCTGTACCGATTGTGGTGCATGCTCAGATGTTTGCCCTGTTGAGGCTATTCATCCCGAAGCATAATTCAGCAATCTGATAAGGAATATGAAGAGCCGCTGGATTCAGCGGCTCTTCTTGTTTAATTGGGACTATATCTGGCTTTCTCAAGGATGCTTTGCACATCCGTATTGCTCATAAGTCCGGCAAGAGAGATGTTCCTGTTCTTCATCATATACGACTCGACTATCCGGAATCCCAGCCAGACGGAAGCCCTTCCCGGAGATTCATTGGTAAAATAACTGGTGAATGGAGCCTCATCGGTAAGCTTCCTGATTACAAACCTGTCGGTACTGAAGAGAAGGTTATTCTCAACCAGGTATTGCCACATCTGGCTTTCATTATTTCTGCAAAACTTCATCTGTTTTGATGAAAACCCGAAAATGACTGAATCGTTTACTTCAGGGAGCATGCATTTTTCAAAATATTTCAGCTTCCCGCTGTGTATCATCTCGGACATGACATTGTCGACCGGGTAATTCATCCCCGAAAAAACCCATTCCGTCGATCCCCAGCTATAAATGCAGTCCGGAACAATATTTACAGATGTCATCCTGGTGGTAAGATACCTGTATATCTGAAGCCTTTTATAATATTCACTATTACTTCCCATGTACCTGTCAAGACCTATCCCTATTACAGAATCACCTGCAATAATACTGTTATTGAAACCGGTAATACAGGTATAAACTGCGGGTGTATTTTTACCAGGGAAATAATAGATATAATGCCTGAAAGCATCTTCCAGTTCCTTTTGCAACTTATCTGTATTTGGGTATTTTTTCATGACATCCAGATAAACTTCGTAATTGAGCTTATCAGTGCAGAACCTAACCAGAAAATCTCCAAAAGAAGGATCGTTTATATCTCCGGTATTTATAACATAGGAAAATAGTTGAAGAAATGATCCGAAATTTTCTTTTAGCAGCGGGACGCTTGCAGGGATCTTATCCGGATCGAGCGAAAATATCTCCTTTTCCAGTCTTTTAATTTTAATATCTGCCGACAATGAGGAAACATTTACTTTGTACATGTTTCTCCTGCAGGATGTCATAGCTGGCAGACAAAATAAGATGATAAATAATACAACCGACCTCGATTTCATAATGCAAATAATTTCATCTTCCGAAAATAGGTACTTTTCGCCATAGTGACAACTCTTGATAACAACATAATAACTTCCCTTAATATTTGTTAATTTCGCAAATGAAAAGAAACTTAACATTTAATCATATGATTTCTATTCATTATAGCAATTCAAAACTATCAGGCTTCCTGATGATTTCTATTTTGATACTTTCATCATTCAGTCTTAATGCTCAAACGGGAGCTTTGACCAACCTGAAGATCGGAGTACATGCCGATCCCATGATAGGATGGTTTGGTTCAGATAACAGCACCATTGCCAACAAAGGAGCAAGACCCGGCTTCAATTTCGGAGTTTCTTTCAACAAGTATTTCGGACCCAACTATGCATTCTCAACGGGAATAAATATTATCAGTGCCGGAGGAAGGCTTATCAGCAGTGATACCACAATCTTCTATCTTTCACACTCCCAGACCCTGAAACTTGTTAAAGTTAACCCTGGTGAAGCAATCGTTTATAAAATACAGTACCTGTCAGTACCACTCGGTCTGAAGCTTCAGACCAACCAGATCGGGTACATTACTTTTTTTACCGACCTGGGTGTTGATCCAAAAGTTGTAATTGGAGGTAAAGCTGATATCCCTTCACGTAGCATAAAGGGTGAAAATGCCTTGGAGGAGATCAGGATGTTCAACATGTCATACCATATAATTGCAGGAATTGAATATGAAGTTGGCGGAAATACCGCAATGGTACTGGGTCTCGGTTTTGATAATAATTTCTTCGATATTACAAAAGAAAAAGGGAATCAGCCTGTCGACAAGATCAGTCATAAACTACTGTCATTCAGGCTTGGAGTGAACTTTTAAGTGATGCTGAGATGAAAATCACACTTGCACAGCTGAATTATCATATCGGCAACTTTGCCAGAAACAAAGAGCTGATCTGTAATGCTATACGAAAAACAAAACTTGAAAAATCCGATATTATAATATTCTCTGAGCTTTGTGTACCTGGTTATCCTCCGCTTGACCTTCTCGACAGGCTGGATTTCATTGAAAAATGCAATGAGACAGTAAAGGAAATTGCTCAGGAATGCACAGGGATAGCAGCAATAATCGGGTCCCCTGTTATAAACAAAAATAAGGAAGGGAAAAAGCTTTTTAATTCTGCGCTCGTGCTCTCAGAAGGCAAAATTGTTTTTTCAGTTCAGAAATCATTGCTTCCAACATACGATATCTTTGATGAGTACAGGTATTTTGAGCCAGGAAAAAAATTCTCCGTCTTCCCGTTTAAAGGCCTGAAGCTGGCAATTACAATCTGTGAAGACCTCTGGGATGAACAGCCTTTCGAAAATGAATTCGAAAAGAAGAGCCTTTATACCATCTCTCCTATGGAGGAGCTTGCAAAACAAAATCCCGACCTGGTAATAAACATATCTGCCTCGCCATTTTCATATTCGAGAACCGGAATCAAAGCTGATATCTTCAAAAACAAGGCAAGGAAGTATCACTTGCCGGTAGTTTCAGTCAACCAGACCGGAGCCAATACTGAATTGATATTCGATGGGGCGTCTAGGATCGTAAACAGCATTGGCGAAATCTGGAGACAGCTTCCATATTTCAAAGAGGCAGTCGAGACCTTTAATCTTGATGATATTCTTACAGGAGCCAAGCCCTCCGGAGATATTGATACCAATTCTATTGAGCTTATTCATAAAGCATTGGTTACAGGTATCCATGATTATTTTTCAAAGAAAAAATTCAGCAGTTGCATTGTTGGGTTATCTGGCGGGATAGATTCGGCTCTTTGCCTCTGTCTGGCAGTAGAAGCACTCGGCCACGACAATGCCCGGGCCCTTTTAATGCCATCTAGATACTCCTCTGAACACTCTGTTAAAGACGCCATCGCACTGGCAAAAAACCTTAATGTTAAATATGACATCATAAGCATTGAGAAACCATTCCGGGCTTTCGAAGAAGATCTTGCGCCTCTTTTTTCAGGGAAAGAGAAGGATATCACCGAAGAGAATATCCAGGCAAGGATAAGAGCAGTGCTGCTTATGGCTCTCTCAAACAAATTCGGATGCATTCTCCTTAATACTTCCAATAAAAGTGAAGCAGCTGTTGGATACGGAACCCTGTACGGTGACATGGCCGGAGGGTTATCTGTAATAGGGGACCTTTATAAAACGGATATTTACAGGCTTGCAGATTATATTAACAGAGACAATGAGATAATACCGCAAAACACAATTATAAAGAAGCCTTCAGCGGAGCTCAGGCTAGGTCAGTTTGATACAGATTCCCTTCCTGAATACAGGGTGCTCGACTCTATCCTCTACCAGTACATAGAACTTCAGAAGCCTGCCGACCGCATCTCCGGGGAAGGAATCAATAGTGCAATTGTTCAGAAAGTTATCAGGCTAATCAACTATAATGAATATAAAAGGTACCAGGCTCCTCCTGTTCTAAGGGTCTCTTCAAAATCATTCGGCGACGGCAGAAGAATGCCGCTGGTGGCTCGCTACTGATGTAATTAACTGATTTACTATTATTCACTGAAGAACACCCTCTTGACCCGTCCGGGTATTGAGGTCAGAATTTCATATGGTATTGTCTGGCATTTGGTTGCAATTTCATTTATGCTGATATTCTCGCCGAATATCTCAGCTTCATCACCAATTTCAGCCTCAAGCCCTGTAAGATCGGCCATACACATATCCATGCAGATATTTCCGATAATAGGTACCCTTGCGTTCCTGATCAACAAGCTGCCGTTCCTGTTCCCAAGTTTCCTGTTCAGGCCATCGGCATAACCAGCTTGCAGAATCCCGATGGTGCGCTCTTTATCAGAAACATCGGCACAGTTATATCCGACTGGTTCTCCGGCAGGGATCCTCTTTATCTGGGAAATGCGGGTTTTGAAACGGCCGGCCGGCTTGAGGTTGATCCCTTCAAAATCGCCAATGCCATAAATACCTATTCCGGGACGAACCATTTCAAACTGGTACTGAGGGAATCTTGCAATTCCGGCAGAATTACAAATATGTCTCAGGAATGAGTAACCAGTTGCCTGCCTGATCTTTGCAACAGCTTCAAGAAACTTCTCAGCCTGCCTGTGAGTGAAATGATCTAATGCGGGGTCGTCGCTTGCAGCAAAGTGCGAAAACACCGAAACGACTTTCAGTGATTCAGTTATACTGATCTTTTTTGCCAGCTCCTCCACCTCTTCAGGTATGAATCCAAGCCTGTGCATTCCTGTATCTATCTTGATATGAATAGGATATCCTACAAGACCATGCCTGGAAGCTACTTCATTAAATTTCGCCAGTGAATAAAAACTGTATATTTCAGGCTCAAGATTATATTTTATTATCTGTTCCGAGGAAGAGAATTCAGGGTTCATGACCATCACCGGAAGCGTTACTCCTGCATTCCTCAGTTCAATGCCTTCATCAACGTATGCAACTCCGAGATAACTAACCCTGTGATATTCCAGAAGCGCTGCTATTTCTGCAGGTCCTGCCCCATAGGCAAATGCCTTCACCATTGCCATTATTCGCGTACCCGGATCAAGGAATCTTCTGAATTCATTGAGATTATGGGCAATTGCATCAAGGTTTACTTCCAGAACTGTCTGATGGACCTGCTGTTCAAGCATAGCCCCAATTTTCTCAAACTCATATTTACGGGCTCCTTTGATCAGGATTATTTCATTCCTGAAATCTGCTGCATTGAAACGGTGGATGAATTCTTCAGTTGAGTAATAAAACAGGGCATCTGTTCCGAATAATGAACCGTTCCTTGTCAGCACTGGACCAATGCCTATGAATTTATCTATTCCGGATCTCCTGATTAATGCTGCAATCTCGCCGTATAATTCTTTTTCATCTCTTCCGCTCTGAACAAAATCGGAAAGGATGAGTGCAGTCTTTTTATGATCCTGGCTTCTTAAATAATCGATTGCCATTCCCAGCGAACCGGGATCCGAATTATAATAGTCTTCAATAAGCTGGCAACCGTTTATTCCTGCCTTCATCTCCATCCTCATTGCAACTGAAACCAGGTTAGCGAGCCCTTTCATGATGATATCCGGGTCGCTATTCATAGCAAGGCATACAGTAGCAACAGTGACCGCATTCTCAACCGATGCTCGGTCATCAAATGGTATTATGAATTTAAATTTCTTCCCCCCGTAATTCACTCCGAGCTGTGTCCGGCTGCCCGAAAGCTGGCTTCTATTCACAAATACCGCAGCATCCTTGCTTAAAAAGGACCAGTCAACAAGCTTTTTTGCATTGAGCAACCGATCACTCCTTATTAATTCATGAAGGAGCTTCTGGTCTCTGCAATAAACAAGCAATGAAGAATTGTTAAAAAGTTTCAGCTTCTCTTTTGCCTTTGTCTCATTATCAGGGAAGTTCTCACTGTGAGCATCTCCTATATTGGTTATGACTCCAATCCGTGGATCAATGATAGCACGGAGTTTTTCCATTTCGCCCGGCATGGATATCCCTGCTTCAAAAATTCCTGCCTTATACTTATCATCAAGTTTCCAGACTGAAAGAGGCACTCCGATCTGCGAATTATAACTCTTGGGACTGCGCACTACTGGCTTATAAAGTCCAAGGATATCAGCCAGCCATTCTTTGACCACTGTTTTGCCGGTGCTTCCGGTAATTGCAATAACATCTGATTTAAAGGATCTCCGTTTGCTTGCCGCCAGCTTCTGAAGAGCTGAAACAGTGTTGTCAGTAACAATGAAAGCTGTATCTGAATATTTGACGGCATCAGAGGGCAGCTCTTCGACAACAAAGACACGGATCCCCTTATCATACAGGCTCTTAATAAACTGGTGCCCGTCATGGTTTATTCCCCTTATTGCAAAGTAAGCCATTTCCTCAGAAAATGATATCTGCCGGCTGTCTGTGACTATATCAGAAACAATCAGACCCGCATTTCCGGTAAGTCTGCCATTAATTATCTTTTCAATATCTGAAGAAGTATATTTCAAGGAAAATGAAGTTTAAAATGATTATCGCTAATCAGTATTTATTTTTTTCAAATAACCCCCTTTCCCGTTTCCCCCAAGGGGGAAAGCCATACATTGTGCCCCTTCCCCCCTGGGGGAAGGCTGGGATGGGGGTAAAAACCTTTATATAATTAACAATTTATTCATTATACTTATATCAATATTTCAAAAAATATGTGAATTAAAAATAACTAATATTTCTTTAATGCTTCATTATAGCAGCTCCTGCATAAAGGTTCGTATTTGTCTTTTTCCCCCAGAACAACAACCTGCTCCTCATCAGATTTCCTGAAAGAATACTGAGCAAGGTTTCCGCATCTCATGCATATGGCATGCACTTTTGTAACAAATTCGGCGATCGAGAGGAGCGCAGGCATCGGTCCAAAAGGGTTTCCCATAAAATCCATATCAAGACCTGCAGCTATGATTCTTATTCCTTCATCCGCCAGTTTGTTGCACACTTCGACAATCGAATTATCAAAAAACTGGGCTTCATCAATACCAACAACATTCACATCGCCAGCCAGAAGCAATATCGCAGAAGCATTATCCACAGGGGTTGAGACAATAGATTTTTCATCGTGAGAAACGACTCTTGTTTCAGAATACCGTTTATCGAGCGAAGGTTTGAATATTTCAACTTTCAGTCCGGCAAACTGCGCCCGCCTGAGCCTTCTTATCAACTCTTCCGTTTTACCGGAGAACATTGAACCTGTAATTACCTCTATTGAACCGCGTTTACCGGTCGATCTCACTGAATTCTCCAGAAAATCCATCTGCAATTATCTCGTTATCGGGTACCAATTTGCATGATTATTCCGTTATGACTTGGGGAATAATATATACTTTTGCAAAATAAGAAAATTGGTTTGTTTTATTAACATCAAAAGGTATGGATTTCAACTCAACAATTGATTTAATTATCAAAGATCTTGATGAAGCGAGGGAAATCATTGATGATTTTAAGAATTATCCCGATGTTCCATTTCTTCAGATTGAACTTGCCAAATCGAAGTGTAAAAGTGCATCCGAGGTAATTTCACTCCTGAAAAAAATGCAGATTTCCTCAAAAACTGCCGGGAAGAAGGAATCCATTCCGACTAAACCAGTTGATATAACGGTTCCTATTGAAGTCATTAACAAGATTGCCGAAGCTCCTGCGGGGCATGCTCAATCAGTTACAATTAAAAAAGATGCCACTCCTGCAACAGGTAAAATCTCAGAATCTGCAATTGTTGCCGATACATTTAACCAACAATCAGACACTCTTAATGAGCAGCTTGGAAGCATGAAGGATGACAATGACTTTCTTAGAGTATTTAAACACAAGCCAGTATCAAAACTCTCCGATGCAATTGGAGTAAATGATAAATTCCTCTTTATAAGGGAGATCTTTAACGGTAGTCCTGAGGCTTACAACCAGGCAATTAAAAAGCTTGATGAGACAGGATCGCTTGCCGATGCAGAAGCAATAATTATTAGTTATACAGGCGAAACCATTGAATCAGATGCTGCAATTCAGCTCTTCGATCTCGTCAAACGTAAATTCCCGGGAAATGAGTAAACTGTATCTGGTCCCCACTCCAATTGGTAATCTCAGAGACATCACGTACCGGGCTGTAGAGGTGCTCGGTAGCGTCGGCCTCGTTCTTGCTGAAGATACAAGGCAGGCTGGCAAACTGCTTAGCCATTATAATATCAGGACGCCCCTCCAGTCGCACCACATGTTCAATGAGCACAGGAGTGTTGATGCAATCTGCTCAAGAATTGAGTCAGGGATAACCGTTGCACTGATCTCTGATGCCGGAACACCAGGCATTTCGGATCCGGGATTCTTGCTTATAAGGAGCTGTATTGAAAAGGGCATAACTGTTGAGACACTTCCCGGGCCCACGGCACTCATCCCTGCACTTGTCAATTCAGGCCTTCCCTGCGACAGGTTCTGCTTTGAGGGATTTCTTCCACCAAAGAAAGGTCGGAATAAGAAACTGACTGCTCTTGAAGAGGAGCCCAGAACAATGGTATTCTATGAGTCTCCCTACAGGCTTGTAAGGACGCTTGATGAGATGGCTGAACACTTTGGGACTGAAAGGGAAGCTTCAGTCTCAAGGGAATTGAGCAAGATCTATGAAGAAAACATAAGAGGAACACTGACATTCCTTTCGGAACATTATAAAAATAAACCTCCAAAGGGAGAAATTGTGATCGTGGTCGCCGGCAAAAAGGATTAAAATGGTATATTTACCATACCTGCAATGATTTCCGCTATGAAACGTGCTGTCTCCTTTTTATTGGTATTCCTTCTTGCAAGTATGCTTGTCAGCGCCCAGATGCTAAAGGGAAAAATCACAAATACATCAGGAGAACCTGTTCCGTACGCCACTATCTACATCCAGGAACTGAGCCAGGGAACAACCGCTAATACCAGGGGAGATTATGAACTAAAGCTTCCTGCTGGTAAGTACCAGGTAACTTACCAGAGCATGGGCTATGCACCTCAATATTTCAACCTGACAGTTACCAACCAGGATATATTGAAGAATGTTATTCTGACAATGCAATATTACCAGATCCCGGAGGTAAGGATATCTGCCACCAATGAGGATCCGGCATATGGAATAATGAGGAAGGTGATCGTAATGGCACCATATTACCTTAATTGCATAAACTATTATAAATCTGAAGTTTACCTTAAAGGGAATCTGATAATAGTAAAAATCCCGAAACTGATAATGAGGGCCATTGTCAAAGCTGAAAAGGAAGACGGGGATGAAAAAATGGATTTCAAAGAGGGAGATGTTTACCTGATGGAATCTTATAACGAAGTCGAGTTCACTGCGCCGGATAAATATGTTAAGAAAGTGCTCTCATTCAACAGTACATTCCCCGATACGGAAGAGAGTGTCTCACCGATGGATTTTATAAATGCAAGCTTTTACTCTCCTAAAGTGGCAGACATCGCTATCTCTCCTCTCTCACCCCAGTCATTTTCGTATTACAAATTCAAATACCTTGGAGCAACGCTTCAGGGGAATAATACTGTCAATAAGATCCAGGTCATACCAAAAATAAAAAGCCAGCAGCTGGTTGAAGGAATCATCTATATTATTGAAGATCTGTGGTGTATCCATAGCCTTGATCTAAGCATAAACAACATTCTGGGTAAAATTGAAATGCAGCAATTATATATTCCTGTGAAGAATGATATATGGATGCCGGTGACTTATAAATTCAAGATCGATTTTAGTATGCTCGGCATCAAAGCGGATGTTGGATATGGCAGCTCTATTAAATACCTCGATGTCGTTCTGAATGCTTCATTGCATAAGCCCGAATCTGTCACAGCTAATTATTATTCAGCAAATGCAGCTCCTGAACGAACAGAAACTCCTGTTTCAAAGAATCAGAAGAAGATTCAGGAGATACTGGATAAGGGGGAGATGAAAAATGTCGATATGTTAAAGGTTGCAAAGCTGATGGAAAAGGAATCGAAGGAAACTTTGCCCGACAGCGTCAGAAACAACCTTGAGATCAAGAATAACACTACTAATACTGTCGAAAAAGATGCCGGAAAAAAAGACAGCGTTTACTGGGCTGAGATAAGGCCGATACCTCTGACCGAGCCGGAAATGCGAAGTATTATCCGACGCGATAGCATTAAAAAGGAGATTTCCCTGAAAGTTGTAAAAAGCGACACTCTCCCAAAACCAGGGGTGAAAAAGAAAAGCAAATTTTCTCAAATAGCCGGGAATATCGCGTTCGGGCATGCATGGTCCGATACGACAGGATTAAGGTTTAATTTTGGCGGACTGCTTAATCTGAAAAGTCTCAGTTTCAACACGGTTGACGGGTTCACTTATGGAACTGGGCTCAGGATATCAAAAGGGTGGAAGAATCACACTGCCCTTACGGTTGCGCCTGAAGCCAGATGGGCATTCAGCCGTGAGAAGTTGATGTGGAAGATGAACGGGACCTACAGCTTCAACTTTATGAAACAGAGACAACTCTTTTTCAGGTCAGGAAATACCAGCCGGGATATCTCTGACGGAGGGTCAATAAACCCCTTTTTGAACTCCATAACTACTCTGTTCTTTAAGGATAATTATCTCAAACTTTATCAGTCAGCATTTCTGACAACCGGCTACAGAACCGAAATAGTCAATGGACTCAGGCTGGAAATTTCTGCAGGTTATGAAAACAGGAAGGTACTTTCGAACACGACTGATTTTACCATCATAAAGCATTCAAAAGCCTATACTACAAATGTCCCCGATAACGAATATCTTGCAACAGGTTCAAATACGATCAATGCATTAAGAGACCAGAAGCATTTTGAAATTGTAACAAATGTTACATTTACTCCCCGGCAGAAATACAGCATCTATAATAAAAACAAAGTAAACAGAGGTTCTGACTGGCCTACATTCAGTCTCACATGGAAGCATGGGATCAATGAGTTTTCGGAGCTGACTGATAGATATAAGGACTTTGATCTCATCAGGGTCGATGTCGCAAGAGGTCATGATATTGGTCTCACTGGTCATCTGACATGGAGGATCAGCAGCGGAGGGTTCCTGAATAACAGGTACCTGACCTGGTACGATTTTGTTCACTTCAATGCACAGCCGCTTCCTGTTCTTATCGACAATTACCAGGATGCCTTCCGGCTGCCGGCATATTATTCGCTTGCCACTCCTGAATTTTTTGGTGAAGGCCACGTTAAATATAGTACTCCTTATCTCCTGCTGAAGTACCTTCCCGGTTTCAGTAAAACACTTGCAAAGGAAAATTTAAGCCTGTCATGGCTTGGATCCAGATACCACAGCCATTATACTGAAATCGGCTACAGTATTACCCAGTTGTTCTTTGTTGGCGAACTTGGAGTATATGCCGGTTTTGACAACCTGAAGTACCGGGGTGCCGGGATAAGATTTGTATTTAAGATTGGAAATTAGCCCGGGAGATTTATTACCTGATAAAAAACCGCAAAATCAAGATTAATTGATCTTGCGGTTTTGCTTCTTATGCAAATGGCGGTTCTTCATGAATATCAGCTTCGTTATCGAAGCCTCCGCCGAGGTTCCTCAAATGATCGTGGTTCATCTTTGATCCGAGTGTGATACTCTGTGCTCCTCCCGGTTCTGCACCGGAATCCAGATCAAACTCATCGATATCCACAAACTGTGCTTTCTCTTCACGGAATCTTAGTCGTACATCGTCTACAGGACCGTTACGGTTTTTTGCCAGAATGATCTCGGCAATGCCTTTTGTTGATGATCCATCCTCGAAGGCAGTAATGCCGAATTTTTCCTGGCGATGAATAAATACGACCATATCAGCATCCTGTTCTATAGCGCCTGATTCACGAAGATCGGAAAGAAGCGGCCGCTTGGTACCGCCTCGCATTTCGACTGACCTGTTAAGCTGTGAAAGAGCTATTATCGGGACGTTGAGTTCCTTTGCTATACTCTTCAGCGATCTGGAGATATTGCTCACTTCCTGTTCACGGCTGCCTGCATTATCAGGTCCTGTCATAAGCTGCAGATAGTCGACAATGACAATATCCAGTTTATGCTGCGCCATTAGTCGCCGGCATTTGGCCCTCAGCTCAAAAATTGAGATTGCAGGAGTATCGTCGATATAAATAGGTGCCAGTACAAGTTTCTTGATCCTGGTGTCGAGCTGTTTCCACTCCTCTTCAGAGAGCCTTCCGTTCCTAATCTTGTCTCCGGGGATATCGGTTTCAGCTATGATCAGCCTGTTAACAAGCTGAATTGACGACATCTCACATGAGAAGATTGCAACATTTTTCCCATGGTCAATCGACATATTCCTGGCCATTGAAAGTGCTAAAGCAGTTTTACCCATTGATGGTCTTGCTGCAATAATGATGAGTTCGGATTTCTGCCATCCCGATGTAAGCCTGTCAAGTTTAGTAAATCCTGAAGGAGTGCCAACAAGAGCATCTTCTCTCTTCCCTGCTTTTTCTATCTCCGCAATTGCTTCCTTGATCACTACATTTATTGGCGATACTTCCCTCTTTATGTTTCCTTCTGCAATCTGGAACAATTCGTTTTCGGAATAATCAAGAAGCTCCGTCACATCGTATGTATCGTCAAATGATCTGGTCTGGATCTCGCTTGAAACACGAATCAGCTCCCGCTGAATATATTTCTGCGCTACTATCCTTGAGTGGTAGTCAACATTCGCAGCGCTTACAATCTTTGAGGTGAGCTGGGTAAGATAAACCGGGCCGCCAACACTATCAAGCTCCTGGTGAGCCCGAAGTTCCTCGGTTACAGTATAGAGGTCAACCGGGTACTCCCGTAAATTAAGATCCAAAATAGCTTTGAAAATTTTCCTGTGAGCATCTTTATAGAAACTTTCGGGCTTAAGTATATCAAGAACTGTTATTACCGCCTCTTTTTCAAGCATTATTGCACCCAGAACTGCCTCCTCCATATCGATCGCCTGGGGAGGAACCTTCCCAAAATCCGGTAAAACTGTCACAGCGGGTCTCCCCTGTTTAAATTGTTTAGCCATTTATCTTATATTGTTGGATTACAATGTTTTAAAAGATATATTTAATTATTTTTCCGGCAGGTTCAAAGGTATGAATAACCATGTCTAATAACCCGGAATATCCATTTTTTATTACAAACAGAGAATGTTAAAAACTTGTTGAAAAGCTAAAACAAAGAAGAGTTACGACAAATCCAAAACCTAATGGTATTTTTACAGCAAATATCGGATGATGATCACTTTCCCAAAGGCAAAGATCAATCTCGGATTAAGGATTACGGCAAAGCGTCCTGATGGCTATCATGATATTGAAACTCTATTCTATCCTGTTAACCTGTCGGATGCTCTTGAGTTCGTTATCCAAGGTGGAAAGCCTGCCAGCGATGAACTTGTTTTAACGGGACTTAAGATTGATTCCCGCCCTGCAGATAACATTTTAATCAAAACTCTCCGCCGCCTGCGAAAGGATTTTTCTATACCCTATCTTAAGATACATCTTCACAAGGCTATTCCTTCAGGTTCCGGACTCGGGGGAGGATCATCTGATGCGTCGTCATTGCTTAAAGCTATCAACAGATACTTCAGCCTCGCCATGAACGACCTGGAAATGCGCTGCATGGCCCTTGAACTTGGAAGCGACTGCCCATTCTTTATTGACCCTGCTCCCTCCTTTGCAACTGGACGTGGTGAGATCCTTCATCCTGCATATCCTTTCCTGGATGGATATTTTGTAACTATCTTAAACCCGGGTGTGCCTATAAGTACAAGAGAGGCATACCTGAATTGTCATCCTTCAAAACCTGAGACTCCGCTTGAAGAAATAATCGTCCTGCCTGCTGACAGATGGAAAAAGCTTATTAAAAATGACTTTGAAGAATTTGCTTTCAAAGTTTACCCGATTATCAATGAAATGAAAAAAGAATTATACCGGTCAGGTGCAATTTACAGCTCGATGTCGGGAAGCGGTTCTTCAATATTTGGCATATACGAAGGGAAACCGAAGGTTCCTGCAAAGCTGAAAAAGTATGTGATATATGAAGGAATTTTGTGAAATCTATTCGACTTCAATCAGAACCATTCCCTTTGATACCCTGTCTCCCTTTTTAACCAAAATTGTTTTTACTTTGCCATCCATGGTGCTTTTAAGCTGGTTCTGCATCTTCATGGAATCGAGTAACATCAGGCCATCGCCTTTCCTGACTCTCTGACCTGGTTTGACAAGTATATCGAGCACTGTTCCGGGTATGAAACTTAATATCATGTGCGGATCAGTGGGTTTGTAAGGTATTCTGTTTGCAAATCTGCTGCTGATCCTGGTCTTATATAGGCTGGAGTCAATATTGAGAACACCGATTTTTTCATTTTTTTTCATAGTCAGTTCCGTTAATTCAGTCTTCCGGATAATCATAATGGGGGAAGACCATGTTTTTTCTCAGGCATCTGTATTGTCTTATTCTCCGATGCATTAAGAGAATGCATCAGGAATCTCCTTGTTTCCGAAGGTTCAATAACAGCGTCAACAAATCCTCTTGCAGCAGCGACATAAGGATTTGCAAATTTCTCCTTATACTCCGCAACTTTCTTTCGTCTTGTTCCGTCAGGGTCTTCGGACGATAATATCTCTTTTCTGAATATTATGTTTGCGGCGCCCTCGGGTCCCATCACAGCAATTTCAGCTGACGGCCACGCAAAAACAAAATCGGCCCTCAGATGGCGCGATGACATGGCAATATAGCCTCCGCCATAAGCTTTGCGGAGAATAACCGTCAGCTTAGGTACAGTTGCTTCACTATATGCATAGAGTACTTTTGCGCCATGCCGGATAACTCCTGCATGCTCCTGGTCAACACCGGGAAGATATCCAGGCAGATCCACCAGGGTAATAATCGGAATGTTAAATGCATCACAGTAGCGAATAAACCTGGCAGCTTTATCTGAAGAATCAACATCAAGCACCCCTGCCATTTCAAGCGGCTGGTTTGCAACGAACCCTGTAGTCCTTCCACCCATTCTTCCGAATCCTATCACAATATTCTTTGCATAAAGCTCCATTACCTCAAAGAAATCGGAATTATCAACAATGGAACGGATCACGTCCTTGACATCATACGGGAGAGTCGGATCATTAGGTACAATCTTTTCAATATTATATTCCCGTTTGGGCTCACCTGGTTCAAATGCCTTTGCCTTCTGTCCGTTATTCCAGGGAATGAATGTTATGAGCTTCTTTATCTGATCGAAGCACTCTTCTTCAGTCGAAGCAAAGAAATGTGCATTGCCAGTTATTTCACTGTGGACCCTTGCTCCTCCAAGTTCTTCCATCGAAATCTCCTCACCAAGGACTGTTTTGATAACTTCGGGGCCGGTAATGAACATCTTGGAAATATTGTCGACCACAAAAACGAAATCTGTCAGGGCTGGAGAATAAACAGCACCGCCGGCGCATGGTCCCAGAATAACAGATATCTGTGGAATAACACCGCTGGATATTGTATTGCGGAAGAAAATTTCACCATATCCTGCAAGAGAATTCACCCCTTCCTGGATCCTAGCCCCTCCTGAATCGTTAATACCAATTAATGGCATACGCATCTTAAGGGCATGGTCCATTATCTTTGTGATTTTACGTGAATGCATCCGGCCGAGCGATCCGCCTGCCACAGTAAAATCCTGTGCAAAAATAGCTACCGGGGCTCCATAGATGGTCCCTGACCCAATTATCACCCCGTCGCTCGGAAGTGATTTCTTAGCCATGTCGAAGTCCCGCGCTTCATGTTCCACAAAAAGGTCATACTCAATAAAAGAGTCTGTATCGAGCAGCGCCATAATGCGTTCGCGGGCAGTTCTTTTTCCCAAAGCCTTTTGCTTCTCAATTGCCTGTTCACCGCCTCCAAGAAGCATCTTTTCGCGCTTTTCCTGTAATTCTTTGATTTTCTTATTGATAGCCATTGATGTGTGATATTAAATTCTGTCCCCCCATGAACTCAGGGGTACAATTTTAAGCAAATTGCCGGAATTAACGAAACTACTTCGGTGCCATTTTATAGAGCACTGATCCGATGACCAGATAAAGAAGGTTAGGTATCCACATGGCAAGCATTGGTGCCAGGTTTCCTTTAAGAGAGAACTGTGAGGCAAACTGCAGAAAAAGAATATATGAGAAGCTGAGAGCAAGCCCGATTCCAATATTCATACCTATACCTCCCCTTACCTTCCTTGATGAGAGAGTCACCCCTATAAGGGTAAGAATAAATACCGCGAAGGGGCTTGCAAACCTGCGGTGCTTCTCTATAAGGAATACCTTGAGTTCTTCTGAACCCTGAAGCTGGAGGAGCCTGATATAGTCATTAAGCTCCCTGTACTTCATAGTTCCTACAATGCCGGGATCTTTTGAAAAATCCTTCGGATTAATGGTCAGGGTTGTATCAATCCTGGAACCTTTGGACAGAACTTCAGTCTTGTTTTCAATAGTTCTGATCATATAATTCAATGCCGACCATTTGTTTTTTGTAGAATCCCAGACAACAGTCGGTGATGAGAGCTTCGAAACCAGCTTCCCTGAATCGTTAAACTTCTCAATCGTGAAATTTCGTCCCCTGAAATATAAAGGACTATATGATTCCATGTACACATAAACATTCTTGTGATCCTGCCTGTGAATATCCTCCACACTAACTTTGCGGCCTTGTGAACGATAGTATTTATCCTCAAAATCCATCCTTATAAGGTTGGAATGAGGGATTACAAAGTTTGTCAGGCAAAAGATAAATATGGCTATTAAAGTTGCTGAAATAAGATAAGGCCACATCATTCTGCGAAAGCTCATCCCACTGTTCAGGATCGCAATTATCTCAGTATTCACTGCCATCCTCGATGTAAAGAAAATAACTGAAATAAAGACAAACAGCGGGGCAAACAGAGTTGCAAAATATGGAATGAAGTTTAGATAGTAGTCAAAGATTACTGCCCTCCAGGGAGCCGAATGCTCCATGAAATTATCAATCTTCTCGGCAAAGTCGAATACAACGGCAATGGTCATTATCAGAACAAGACAAAAGAAAAAGGTACCCAGAAACTTCCGGATAATATACCTGTCAATTATTTTAACCCTCAGTGAGCTTACAGCCGCTCTGAAAGTTTTTTTATCATTGATCCCTTCCATTTTTTGAAATCTCCTTCGTTGATCTTGTTTCTTGCCTCTGCAACAAGGTGTAAATAAAATGCCAGATTATGTATGCTCGAAATCTGAGATCCGAGTATCTCTCCAGAAATCACCAGATGTCTCAGATAAGCTTTGGAATATGTGTTGCTCACTGTACATTGAATTCCATTGTCAATGGGGCTGAAATCGTTCATCCACTGCCTGTTTTTTATGTTGATTATTCCCTCCGACGTAAAAAGCATGCCATTTCTTCCGTTACGAGTCGGCATAACACAATCGAACATGTCAATACCTCTCTCAATTGCTTCAAGAATATTTACAGGGGTGCCGACACCCATAAGATATCTCGGTTTGTCGCGGGGAAGAATTTCATTTACCACTTCTATCGTCCTGTACATCTCTTCGGCAGGTTCTCCAACGGAGAGACCTCCTATAGCATTCCCGACCATCCCTGCTCCTGCAATTTTTTCAGCTGATATTTTTCTCAGGTCGTCAAATGTACCGCCCTGCACTATAGGGAAAAGATACTGTTCCTTCCCCCATAAAGGATCTGTGGTTCTGAACCTTTCTATAGCCCGGTCAAGCCATTGGTGAGTCAGCAGTACCGATTTCCTGGCGTATCCGTAATCACAGGGAAAGGGAGCGCACTCATCCAGTACCATCATTATATCTGATCCGATAATGCGTTGTATATCAACGACATTTTCAGGCGTAAAAGTATGCTTTGAACCATCAATATGCGATTTAAATATTGCTCCCTCATCGGTGAGTTTCCTGTTTCCGGCCAGCGAAAATACCTGATAGCCTCCGCTGTCGGTAAGAATTGGCCGATCCCACGACATGAACCGGTGCAACCCTCCTGCCTCCCTCATTATTTCTGTACCCGGACGGAGATAGAGATGATATGTATTCCCAAGAATGATCTTCGCATCAATCTCCCCGGCAAGGTCGCGCTGAAGTATCCCTTTTACCGTTCCGCCGGTTCCGACAGGCATGAATATAGGAGTTGGAATCTCACCATGAGGTGTCTTCAGCAACCCCGTTCGTGCATTAGAATCCTTGTCGAATGTCTGAATACTGAACATATTATAAGCCTGATTCCGGCAGCACAAATGTAATTCATCCCGCCGGTCTCAGAAAATTATGAGTAGTTATTTTCATTTTTCGTGAAAACTATCTTTATGATTCCGATTATCTTATTTAATATTGCCATGCTATTTTGACAGCCAATTATGTCCCAGAATAATCTCTTTCCACAAATACTTTTTGTTCTGTTTAGTCTCAGTGCAGCAGTACAGTTATTCTATTATCTCTGGTTTTATCTTGCAGTGTACTTCAAAAAAGAGAAACCCGGGAAACCAGCTGACAAACCTGTTTCAGTAATTATTTGCGCCAGGAACGAGGCCGAGAACCTGAAAAACTTCCTTCAATCAGTTCTCGAACAGGATTACCCTGATTATGAGGTAATTGTTGTTAACGATTGCTCCGAAGACAATTCTTATGATATCCTCGGAAGTTTTATTAACAAGTATCCTCACCTTAGAGTTTCAAATGTCAATAAGGATCCCAAATTCACTCACAACAAGAAATTTGCCCAATTCATCGGGATAAAAGCTGCAAAAAATGACATACTGGTTTTCACGGATGCAGACTGCATGCCGGAATCACCAAAATGGCTTAAAGGTATAGCTTCAAATTTTGAAGAAAAAACCTGTTTTGTGCTGGGTTACGGCGGATATCTGAACAAAAAAGGGATTCTGAACAAATATATTCGTTACGACTGCCTGACAATAGCAATGCAGTACCTGGGGATGGCAATCCGCGGCGTTCCGTATATGGGTGTTGGAAGGAACCTCGCATACCGGCGGTCGCTATTCTTTGAAAATAAAGGATTCGGAGCCCATAATCATGTCATTTCAGGAGATGATGATCTGTTTGTCAATTCCAACTCAAATAAGTACAATACAGTTGTGGAATTCAGCCATGAGACCCACACAAGGTCTGTTCCCTGTTCAAAGTTTAGCGACTGGACAATTCAAAAGAAAAGGCATTTAACAACAGCGCCATATTATAAATTCTGCGACAAATTGCTACTGATTGCTGAACCGGTATCAAGGATTATCTTTTATGCTGCCTTTATTGTTCTGCTTTCTCTTCCATTTTTATGGCAATATGCGCTGATGATATTTGGCATCAGGCTGATAACGCAGATTACGGTAGTGGCCCTTGTTCAGAAAAAACTAAATGAACCGGGCATGGCAGGTTATTCATTATTTTTTGATATCTTTTCCCCATTGATAAATGGTTTTCTTTTCCTGAGCAACGCATTCAAAAGACCTGGCAAATACCAATGGAAATAAATCAGGGGCTATCGGATAAGGCTAAGAATGATCTTATACTTGTTGAAGAGGCCAAGAAGGGAAATGAAAAAGCCTTCGCAGGCCTGATGAACAAGTACAGGGATTCCATTTATTATATGCTGCTCAAGATGGTCAATAATCCTGCAGATGCTGAAGATCTTACCATTGAAGCATTCGGAAAAGCATTCAGAAACATTGACTCATATGCTCCCCGATTTGCATTCAGCACCTGGCTTTTCATGATAGCTACCAACAACTGCATCGATTTTATCAGGAAAAAAAGATCTTCACCTGTACCTCTCGACCAACTGCAGGATGGGTTGGATAAGCTTACAGTTAACATCCAGTCGGAACTCCCTGACCCTGAAGAGGCACTGATTAACGATCAGAAAATTGCCATCCTCAGGAAAATCGTCAACCAGCTTAAGTCGCCATACCGGGAGATTATTGAAATGAGGTATTACAAGGAATATTCATACGAGGAAATAGCGGCAGAGATGAATATCCCTATTGGTACAGTTAAAGCCCAGCTTTACAGAGCCAAGAGCCTCCTTTACAATATCTTTATTAAAACCGGGAATAGGTAATGGATGATGCCCTTTTTAAATATTTTCCATCCCTGTCAGCAATTCAGAAGGATAAGATTTCACAGCTGAAACCGGCTTATGAACGGTGGAACAGCATGATAAATGTTATTTCGAGAAAGGATATGGAGAATTTCCCTATACACCATGTCCTTCATTCACTCGCCATTGCAAAGGTAATCTCTTTCGCCCCTGGAACCCGTATTCTTGATGTGGGAACAGGTGGAGGGTTCCCCGGAGTACCCCTGGCAATAATGTTTCCCGGATCGGAATTCTTCCTTCTTGATTCAATAGGTAAGAAAATTAAAGTTGTAACTGAAGTTGCCAGCGAACTGGAACTGACTAATATCACACCTCTGAGAAAAAGGGCTGAAGAGGAAAATGGAAAGTATGACTTTGTAATCAGCAGGGCCGTAACTCAATTTCAGCAATTTGTAAAACTTACCGCAAAAAATATTTCGGAAATCAGCAAGAATTCAATTGTTAACGGTATTTTATGCCTCAAGGGAGGTTCCATTGAAGAAGAGGTTGAACCATTCATCGGCAAAGTCAGAGTCTGGGAAATAAAGGAGTTCTTTAGTGAACCTTTTTTTGAAACGAAGAAAATAGTCTTCCTGCCGGTTTGATTTATGTAAAAATATTATTGACCTGTAGTGAAATTCCAAAAAAACACTATCTTTGCGATCTCAAATTAAAAGAGTGCGATTAATATAAAATATTACACAGATGAAAAGGACCTATCAGCCATCGAGAAGGAAAAGGGTAAATAAGCATGGATTCAGGGAAAGAATGTCCACTCCCAACGGCAGAAGAGTTCTTGCAGCGCGCAGGGCAAAGGGAAGAAAAAAACTCACTGTAACTTCCGAACTTAAGCTGAAATCATAAATCAGGAGACGATTATAGATTCAAAGGTGCCTTTACAAGGCGCCTTTTTTATTAAATTTACTTTCTTTTAATATTTAGATGACCGGATTTCTTTCACAGATAAGCGACAACGATATCAGGCAGATTTATTCAAAAGTATCTGAAGGTATAAGGATCTCACCTGAGGAGGGTTTACTGCTCTATAAAAAATGTGATCTGCCGCTTCTGGGGATCATGGCATCAATGGTAAGGAGGAGGAAAAACGGCAACCTTGCCTTCTTCATCAGGAATTTCCACATAGAACCTACCAATAAGTGCGTGTATAATTGCCGGTTTTGTTCATATCATAAGCCGGCATGGGACCCTGAGAGCTGGGAATACAGCCAGGAGCAGATGCTTGATATTGTAAAACAATTCGACAATAAAGCAGTTACTGAAGTTCATATCGTGGGGGGAGTACATCCTGTATATGACCTGTATTATTATGGCATGCTTATCCGGAATATCAAACAGCACAGGCCATCGCTTCATGTTAAGGCTTTTTCGGCAATTGAACTCGATTACATGATTAGTAAAGCCGGCTTATCAATTGAAGAGGGACTTGAACAGCTTAAAGAATATGGACTTGATTCAATTCCCGGGGGAGGCGCTGAGATTTTCGATGAGAAGATCCGGCAGAATATCTGTGATGAGAAATCCTCATCAGAATTGTGGCTGACAATTCATGAAACGGCCCACAGGCTTGGGATTCCATCTAATGCCACGATGCTATACGGACATATTGAAAATTACAGCCATCGTATAGACCATATGGAAAGGTTGCGCTCTCTGCAGGATAAAACTGAAGGATTCAATGCGTTCATCCCTCTCAAATACAAAAAAGCTAATAACAGCATGTCATACCTGGGTGAAGTAAGCGTCATTGAAGATCTTCGCAATTATGCAGTATCAAGGATATTCCTCGACAATATACCCCATATAAAGGCTTACTGGCCAATGACAGGAAAGGAGATCGCACAGCTGAGCCTCTCATTCGGCGCTGATGATCTTGATGGAACAATTGACGATACCACAAGGATCTATTCAATGGCTGGAGCTGAAGATAAGAACCCGGCTATGTCGTCAGAGGAGATATGCAGCCTTATCCTTGAGGCGGGGTTTGAACCGGCTGAAAGGGACTCTCTCTACAACAGGGTTAAATAATAATTTTATCGATACATTTGCGTTAATATTAATGTACTAATTGCCTTTATGAGCTTAAAAGAATTCATTTTCAGCAAAGTATTTATAAAACACTTAGGCCTGGCAATGTTGATAACTGTCGGGATAGTAATGGTTTTACTTATCTGGCTTAATTTTTTTACGAGACACGGCCAGTCGCGCTCTGTTCCTGATTTTTATGGCCTGACCATGGAGGAGACCGTAAAACTTGCGAAAAATAGCAAGATGAAATATACCATAATCGACTCAGTGTATACTACGCTTGTTCCACGCGGCTGTATTGCCGAACAGAGTCCAAATGCAGGTCTTAAGGTTAAAAAATGGAGGAATATTGCATTGACTATCAATGCCTTTCGTCCTGAAATGGTAGCCATGCCCGATCTGATTGACCTTCCCAAGCGCCAGGCAATATCCCTGATTGAGAGTTCAGGACTTATAATGGGCAAATTGATCTACAAACCCGACCTCTCAATAGATGTCGTTCTCGATCAGCTTAGTGACGGAAATAAGATCAGTAAAAATGACTCCCTTCAGAAAGGATCTGTTATTGACCTGATACTTGGTAAAGGACTCAGCAATCAGAGAACGTCTGTTCCCAGCCTTATCGGTATGAACCTTGTGCCTGCCACCGACAGGATACTTGAATCCTCGCTGAACCTTGGAACGTTCATTTATGATAACACAATTATGACTGCGGAAGATACTCTGAATGCATTTGTATATAAACAGAATCCTGAAAGTAAGGAAGATGCCACTCTCCAGATAGGATCGTCCATGTACCTCTGGCTCACTGTCGATTCACTCAAATTACCTGTCGATTCAAATAATATTGTTATTTCAGATACGATACCTCCTGCCGGGTTGCTTCCCCAGCCGGCCAAAAAATAATGAAAATAAAAAAGTCATCATTAAATATTATCCTCCTCATTTTTTGCCTATGCCGTGTGCAGGGTCAGGAGGTAACGGTCGGGTTGCAGTCGGACCCTCGCCTGAAAAATAAAATATTTCTTCAGAGCAAATCGTCAACTGACACTGTTAACCTTCCTTTTTTCGATGACTTTTCAGGCTACGGGATAATTCCTGATAATAATAAATGGGGAGATAATTATGTGCTCATTAATAATGCTTACTCCAATAACCAGATCACAACAGGTATTGCTACATTCGACGCTCTTGATGCATCGGGAAATTTATACGAAACGGCATCTTCAGCAAGGTTTGAAGCCGATCGTCTCACTTCCCTGCCGGTAAACCTTAATTACGCAGCATCAGATAGTATTTTTCTGAGCTTTTATTTTCAGCCAGGAGGATTAGCTGACCTTCCGGAAGATAATGACTCCCTAACCCTCCAGTTCTTTGCCCCATTGGAAAGTAAATGGTATTCTATATGGAAAGCAAAAGGCGGAGGATGGCACAATTTTAAAGCGGTGATTTTAAAAATTGACCAGGAGAGATACTTGCATAAGGGCTTTAAGTTTCGTTTCAAAAACTATGTGACTCTTAGCTCAAACGTAAGCGATCCTTCTATCGTTGGAAACTGCGACATCTGGAATATCGATTATGTTTTGCTCAATAAGAACAGGAACAGTGCCGATACTGTGTCTCACGATGTTGCTTTCAGGACCCCGCTCCGGTCTCTTCTGAATACATATGAAGCAATGCCATTTAAGCATTTCAGGCAGATATTCCTGCAGGAGATGGGCTCTTCAATTCCGATCCATTACAGGAACAACGACAATATCACCAGGAACATCACACGTGATTTTGAAATCCGGGATGTTTATAAAAACTCCCTGGCGAAATATTTTTCCGCAGGGGCCGATAACATTGCCCCTGAAACAAACGAAGATTTTAACGCCGACCTTATATATACTTTTGACACGGATAAGGATGATTCTGCCCTGTTCAAAGTCACTGCATGGCTTATTACCGATGTATTCGACCCTAAAGAAAATGACACTCTGGTCTATTACCAGGTTTTTAAAAACTACTTTGCATATGATGATGGCTCTGCAGAAGAGGGTTACGGGGTCAATGGCCTCGGGTCGAGAAACGCCAGGGTGGCCTGCCGCTTCAGATCGTACATTGAAGATACCCTGCGTGCTGTAAACATCTGTTTTAATGACAGCTACCTTGATGCCAACAAAAGAACTTTTGACCTTATGGTATGGGGCGATAATAATGGAATTCCTGGCGATATCCTCTACACTAGGGAAAATGTAACTGTTGAAAAGGGAAATTCAATTAATGGATTTTACACTTACTCCTTAATTGATCCAGTGCCCGTGAACGGGGTTTTCTACGTGGGTTGGAAACAGCGTTCCGAGACATTCCTGAATGCAGGTTTTGATATCAATACATCTGGCAGCAACAGGCAGTTTTACTGGCTAAGCGGAGAATGGAAACAGTCAGCAGCTGCCGGCACTATAATGATCAGACCCATAGTAGGATCGCCGCTTACAACATCAATAAATGATGTTAATTACGGGAAAACGGAGGCTTTTCATTTCTGGCCCAACCCTGCCAGTGACTTTATAACAATTGACCCTGAAAGCATACCGGTTTCCGGGTTAACATATATCTCTATTGCAGATCTTCAGGGAAGGATTCTGATAAAAGTCACTTGTACCGGAAGGGTAGACATCTCTTCACTCCACAACGGTATCTATTTTTTAATCCTTAGTCAGAATGGCAGGCAGTTGAGACACAGTCGCCTTGTGAAGACTAATTAACTTGTTATGATGGCTGAAGATGAATTAGTTGAACAACAGGAACTTTTTGAACATTATCGTTTTAAGGTTGATCCCGGTCAGTCTGTGGTCAGGATTGATAAGTTCCTGTTTTCCAGAATGGAAAATACATCACGCACCAGAATTCAGAATGCAGCCAACGCAGGAAATATTCTTGTAAATGATAATCCTGTCAAACCCAGTTACAAGATAAAGCCTGACGATGTTGTTCAGATTGTCCTTCCTACCCCACCAAGGGAAATTGAACTCATTCCAGAGAATATCCCGATTAATATCGTTTACGAGGACGATGACGTGGTTGTAGTAAATAAAGAAGCAGGGATGGTAGTCCATCCCGGATATGGCAACTACACTGGAACGCTTGTTAACGCCCTTATGTGGCATTTCCGGGATCTTCCACTGTTTTCGACAGGCGAATTACGCCCGGGGTTGGTTCACAGGATTGATAAAAACACTTCAGGTCTTCTTGTAATTGCCAAAAATGAACTTTCCCTTAACAGGCTTTCAAAACAGTTTTATGACCGGACAACCGATCGTAAATATATTGCCCTGGTCTGGGGAGTTCCGGAACCTCCATCGGGGACGATAACCGGGTTTGTAGGCAGAAGCATCCGCGACAGGAGGGTAATGCAGGTGTTCCCTGACGGGAGCCAGGGTAAAATTGCAATTACACATTACAGATTAATTGAGGATCTCGGATATATTTCGATGGTTGAATGCAAGCTTGAAACAGGACGTACCCATCAGATAAGAGTCCATTTCAGCTATATAAAGCATCCGCTTTTTAACGATGAAGAATATGGTGGTGATCAGATACTAAAAGGTACAACATTTGCTAAATACCAGCAATTTGTAAAGAATTGCTTCAAAATCCTTCCCGGTCAGGCTCTGCACGCAAAATCACTCGAATTCGATCATCCTGTGACAGACAAGCGACTATCATTCGATTCAGAACTCCCGGATCATATGAAACAGGTAATTGAGAAGTGGAGAAGGTATATCGGAGGAAGAGAATAATCATTTAAGCTGATGGCTCATAGCTACCAGCTTCCTCCAGCTCCACCGCCGCCGAAGCTTCCGCCGCCAAAGCCACCAAAGCCTCCGCCGCCGCCACCGCCAAAGCCACCTCCACCACCGCCCGAGAAACCTCCCCAGCTTCCATTATGACTATTTCTGGAATTCATCATTGAAAGCAGCATCAAGAGAGGCAACCCTTTATTGCTGATATGTCTCTGGTTTTTCCCGCCTCCACTGCGCATAAACATCATTATGACAATGAAGATTAAAAATATTATGAACGGTGCAATGGCACCAGTGTCCTGATGTTTCTTGTACAGATCTGCAGGGAATTCTCCTCTTGCCAGCTGCATGAGGGTATTGGTGGCTTTATCAAGACCGCCGTAATAATCTCCTGTCCTGAATGATGGAAGTATCTGATTATTAATTATATCTGAGGCATGCAGATCAGGTATGCCACCTTCAAGTCCGTAACCCTGGGCAATATAAACTTCTCCCTGTTCAGATTCTGTTTTTGGCTTTACCAGTATCAGGATGCCGTTATTCTTTCCCTTCTGTCCTATTCCCCATTTTTCTCCAAGTCTCTGCCCATAATCTTCCTTGTCGTATCCATGAAGACTGGTAACTGTGACAATTGCTATTTGTGTCGATGTCGAATCATTGAATGTAACCAGCTTTTGTTCAAGAGAATTGATCTCCTTACTGTTAAGCATACCCGCGAAGTCATTGACTAGTCGCGGTGGTACGGGCTTTTCAGGAAAATCCTGAGCTTGAATGGCTCCGGTCAGTATTGCCAGCAGAAAAGCCGGTAGTATAAATAATTTCATTCTCATAATCATCCTTTACCGGTTAGATCGGGATCACCAAATGATATCTCGTCAGATAATTCGTTGACATCGGTAGCAAGGTGCGGAAAATGTTCTCTCAGCTGGTTCCCTGCCATAAGAATTCCCTTGGCCAGTCCCTCGGTAAATTTTTTTTCTCTGAAATCATCTTCCATTATTCCCTTTATTTTATCCCAGAATCCTTCAGATACTTTCGCATTTAAACCAGCGTCACCTATTATTGCAAACTTTCTGTTCCTGACAGCAAGATAAAAAAGCACTCCATTTCTCTCTTTTGTCTGGTGCATACCTATCCTCTTGAATATCCAGGAAGCCCTGTCAAGGATATCCCCTGAAAGACGTGTTTCGATATGAACCCGTATCTCTCCGGATGTCTCCTTTTCTGCCTCTGTTATAGCCTCGCGGATATGAGCCTGCTGCTCTTTCGTAAAAAACGATGATGCTTTCATTAAGTCGGGATATCAGCGCATCAGAAAGTGACCTGAGGTGCTTTGTCGGCGCCTTCCATTGACAGGAAATATGGTCTTTCGGTAAAACCGCGCATTCCGGCAATAAAACTCTCAGGGAACCTCTTGATATATGCGTTGAACGACTGGGCAACATCGTTAAAATTTCTTCTTTCAACTGAAATACGGTTTTCAGTTCCTTCAAGTTCGACCTGAAGGTCCCTGTAGTTCTGAGTTGCCTTCAGCTCCGGATACTGCTCCACGACAACCATAAGTTTTGACAGGGATGAACTAAGTTCGCCCTGTGCAGCCTGGAACTGCTTCATATTCTCGGCAGTCATTTTTGTCGGATCGAGCGTTACCTGCGTGGCTTTTGCCCTGGCTTCGATAACCTTTGTCAGTGTTTCCTGTTCGAAGTTGGCTGCACCCTTGACAGTATTTACAAAATTCGGGATGAGGTCAGCCCTTCGCTGGTACTGCGTCTCTACATTGCCCCACTGGCTTTTTACCTTCTCCTGCATAGTTACCATGTTATTATTGACTTTTACACCCCAGAGTACAACACCAAGTATAATCAGCGCAAAAAATGCAACTACAATAATTGTAAGTAAACAACCCTTTTTCATTTCTCAGATTTTTATAATTTTCATCAAAGGTAATCAATATCTGACTAACAGAACAAATGACTAACTTTGTTATATATTCTATATTTAAATGAAAACAATTGCAATAGCAGCCGGAGGAAATTCTTCCGAATTTGAAATATCCGTCAAGAGTGCGAACGAAGTTAGCAAGGCCCTATCGTCAAAATATATAGTTTATATTATTATGATCAGGGGCTCTGAATGGTATTGGGAAGATAAAAAAGGGAGGTATTATAATATTGACAAGAATGATTTCACACTTGCTACTGACGATCTGAAGATCAGGTTTGATGCAGTCTTCATAGCAATACACGGTACTCCTGGTGAAAATGGCCTTCTGCAGGGTTATTTTGACATGCTGAAAATACCATATTCAAGCTGTGATGCATTTTGCTCAGCGCTTACATTCAATAAACAGGCCTGCAAGCTCTTCCTCAAGGAGTATAATATTCCTATGGCCGATTCAGTCCTTATACGAAAAGATGCAAGCCCTGACCTTGCGGCTATTGCAAAAAAGCTGGGCATGCCTTGTTTCGTCAAACCCAACGACAGCGGCTCGAGCTTTGGTGTCTCCAAAGTGAAAAAGAAAGAGGAACTTTCGGATGCAATACAGAAAGCATTAAAAGAGAGCGATGAGGTGCTGATCGAGGCATTTATGAAAGGCAGGGAGGTGGCATGCGGGGTTGTAAAACCAGGAAAAAGGACAATTGTTCTGCCAGTCACCGAAATAATAAGTAAAAATGAGTTTTTCGATTACGAGGCAAAGTACTCTTCCGGGAAATCAAAAGAGGTGACACCCGCTCTGATGCCCGTTAACATTACAGAGGAGATCCAGCGGCTGAGCTCTGTTATATATGACCTTCTTGGATGCAAGGGGATCGTCAGGGTCGACTTTATCGTTGTCGGGGATAAACCATTTTTCCTTGAGATCAATACCGTACCGGGAATGACGGAGGAGAGCCTGGTTCCACAACAGGCTAAAGCAGCAGAGATCAGGCTCGATGATCTTTACGGCATGGTACTGGAGGATCTTTTTGAATAAATATCCGGGCTGCCGGAGGTTTAAAACTGAGAGAGCACAATAAGTGTACATCATACACTTATTGTGCTCTCTGATTATTATCAGCGAAGGGTTATTCCCCTTTTGCCATCTTCAGAGCTCTGGTAATGGTATAATATTTGGTTATCATCCCCGGAACTTCCCACTCGGGCAGATTGCCGTCATTCATATATTCAAGGAATCTGGAAGTAACCTGTCCGAAATGATCTTCATGTGTTGCTTTGTACTTTTTGGGAATGTTCACCCTGAGAAAGTTCTTTCCTGCCGATTCTGCCAATAGGCTGTCATAAGGTAAAGTACCAAGCACTGCCTTCAGCTTCATGGTAAACTCATCCATCTTTAAACCTTTAACGTTCTCAATATAAAGAGTGGGCTGGTATTTTTCCTCCGGACCCTGTTTGATGACAAGATCACATTTAGAACCATGCATCACAGAATAATGAGTATCGCCTCCTCCTTCCGGTGGCATATAGTGCCACGTAACTGAGACTTTTGCCCAGACGCCTTTTATCTGGTAAACCATCTCTCCGTTTGAGTAAACATTCAGTTTCCCATCTTTAATATCTTTCTGAAGGTAAGCAGGGAAATCATCAAGCCCTGTCACACCCTTGAATTCATCTTTCGAAATTATTGTAGGCCACCTTTTTGCCGAGATCATTTTTATATCAGTTGTATCAAGTACCTGTTCCGGAAAGCACTCCCACTGGATCAAATCGACAAGGTGAGTTGTAACGTCGACAATCCCCTCACCCTGTTGTTCCACATCGAAAAACCATGCAGGACGCTGCAGCGGCACGCCTGATACCAGCTTTGAAAAATGATGAACGCTAACTTTCGACACTGCCGGCTCTTCCTTTGTTCCGTTTGTCAGCTTGCCGAATATATCTTCATTCTGCGACAGCAGTTTCTGAAGTATTGTAGTGACCTCATACCTTTCTGTCATGATATCATAAAGAAGGATACCCTTTTCGCCTGCAGTTTTGAAAGCCTTAACAAGCTCAGGAAAATCTTTTCCGGATATTATCATCGGTTTATCTGCCAGCACGTTAAGTCCGGCATTAATTGACCGTGAAATGTATTCGGCCTTCTTCTTATTGTTTCCTGATAATACCACAACATTTCCAGGCCTCTGCTCAAGCATTTTGTCGAAGAAATCAGGACCGGTATAAACAATTTCATTCCATGAAGTCGGATCAGCAGTACGGCTGTTATAAGATTTGATCCTGTCGAGATGCTGAAGATAATCGGGACCTTCCGGAGCATATACATGCACTTCGGGAGAAACCTGATCATACATTATTTTCTGAACCAGGGCTGCATGAAAATGGCCCGGATCGACAGTCATCAGCTTTACCTGGTAATTTTGTTCCATGGCAGGTTGAGTTTTTTCATTTGTTTTCTTTTTTGACCCTCCGGAACCGCAGGAAGCAAGGATAGGTAAAGAAAGGATTAAAATAAAAAGTTTTTTCATAATCATTCCCCTCTATTTATAATTGTAACAACCGGAGGATAAGCAAAATCGTTCCATATCCTGTCGGCAGTTGTCTTGTCTATTTTGCCGTCATAAACCAGCATCCTGTACTTCAGCTCGTACACATTACCGGGGTTCAGATCCCATGATTTAAGCCTGATAGGACAGAATTCAAAATATACATCACCTCTGCCATTCTGGTTTTCAGGCCATACTCTCATTGGTTCGGGATACTCCCTGTTGGCAGGATGTGAAAAAAATGTTATCCCGGAATTCCCTTTATCCTTGAAAGCACCATTCAGGTCGGTCCATCTTGCCCTGGTTCCGTCTGCATCCTTTCGCGTCTTGCCCTCTGATGTAAGCACGGTGCTGTTATCTTTGTTCCATTCGGCATTTGCCCTGATTCCGATGCCACCACCGTAACGGTATGCCTCAAAAGTTATCGGTTCGCTGCCTGCGACTGAGAGATACGTCGTAAGGTCAACCAGGTATGCATTGATCCCTGCAACTGGTTCGGTATTCCAGGCGCGGACATCCCATACTTCATTGAGCGCCAGCTCTTCAGGTTTTGATCCCTGGAAATCTATATGATCCTGTTTAACGGAAAATCCGCCAAAAACAGGTCCGTTAACTGTTGAATTGATACCGGCAAACCTTACAGTTCCCTGCTTCTCATTTAGGTTCCAGAAATCGGTAACATGGTTGCCGATCCTGACTCTTGTCCATGGATTCCATATTCCAACATGATGGTAATGATCAGGAGCCTTTACCCTGGTAAGCACATTGCCTGATGGCGAAAACATCGGGTGAATAAAGCCGCTCCTTTTATAAGCTGTATCAACACCCTCAGGAGGATACATGATTGATTTCCTGTAATGAAGTATTTCAGAGGTTCCTTTCTTCAGGATGATATCGTCTGGAGTAATTTCTGATGTAATCGCATTCTGAACTTTCTGAAGTGCATTTTTATAGAGGAAGAACTCCCTCTTTTTTCCGGCATCTGTCGTTCCATCAAGAATCCACCAAAGCCTTGACACATACCCGGGTTCTACCTGGAAAGGTTTTTCAATAAGAGAACCCTTTACCTTTTCATAAAGCTGAAAAGAAAGAGTATCGCTTTTTATAACACCTTCAAGTTCAATGCTTACCGGTGTATTTATGCGCTGATATGCGCCTGCCTCAGCATAAAAATGAAGAAGAAGTGCCTTTTGCGGGATCGCAGTTAAAGACAGGCCATATAAGATAGCCAGGCAGATCAGAAGTTTTTTCATGGATTGGTTATTTTGAGTATTTTTTTACTGCATCAAGGAAAGCATGAATATTAATATCTTTTACATCAGGGGGCATTCCACCACCTGCCGACCAGATAATCCTATTGTAATTTTTAATTTCTCCAAAGGCTTTTTTCACTGCTTCATCTACCTGCTGAGGCGAGCCTCCTGCAAGGACATCCCTTGGAGGGATATTTCCAAGAAGGATAACCTCTGGTCCCGCCAGTTCTCTAATCTCTCCCATTGAATGATTAAATGAGAAATTGAAAAGATTCACTTCCATTTCCTTAAGGTGTTTTGCTGTTATAAGCCCATCGGCATCATTATGAAGAAACCTCACTTTTGCACCCGTTACAGAGAATATCCTTTTGAAATACGGCAATGCAAATTCCTGGAATTCAGTTTCTCCCACAAAACCCATAAGATCGTCAAGAATAAGGACGCCGTCTATTGACGGGAAACACTCTTTCTGCCAACTGAGCCAGTCGCAGATGAAATCCGTGATCTTTTTCAGCAGCCTGTGCGTACCTTCGGGATCCATTGCAAGGGCCAGCATGAATTCAGTGGTCCCCATGAGAAAAGTTGCAATATTCATCGGTCCGCGGGCAATGGCAAACCTTACCTGGTGATCTGCATCGCGGATTGCCTTTTCATTATTCTTAAGACGGCTTATCATAAACGGAAGGAGCCCGTCACTCTTTACATTAGGTTGCGGAAGCGAATCTGCACCTTCAATTCCCGTAAGAATTTTCTCAGCATGAGGCAGGCTCTTCGGCAAGAATATCATCCTGGCACCGAACGCCGATGGTTCAGTGCACATTCCGTATTCCGACCAGAATGACGGCATAAACCAAGCGTCATGGAAAGTGTTAATGGCTTTAAGATTAGCTTTAAGCCAGAGCTCGTCAGATGAGTAATAATCAATTGTTGACATCCCGTACCAGCCGGGGATCCAGGGACTGTCAATAATAAAACCTGCGGGCTGATATTTTAATTTCTTTCCGTCAACCAGCTTTACCAGATCTTCCCAGGATGAATTTCGCATAATTTTATTCTTTTGGTTAGGTCAGATTAATAACGGGAATAAATTTGACAATAAAATTAATGAGAAAAAAATTTCTCCTCCGTGTAATTGAAGTTAATAATGGTTAAATATCAACAGTCTTAAGCGAAGGAGTAAGGTTATTTTTCAACGGTTCCATCCCTGTATGAATCAATAGGATCACAGGTACAAATAAGGTTCCTGTCGCCATAACCGTCGTCAATTCTTCCGACTGATGGCCAGAATTTATTTTCGATCACCCACTTTGCCGGGAAAGCTGCCTTCTGCCGGCCATACCTGTGATTCCAGTCGTCTGCAGTGATCACTCCAGCCGTATGAGGAGCGTTATGGAGAACATTATCTTCCCTGTCGGCTTTTCCATCCTTTATTTCCTGAATCTCAGCCCATATGGATTTCATTGCATCTACAAACTTATCGAGCTCCTGCAGCGACTCCGATTCAGTAGGTTCCACCATCAGTGTTCCATGGACCGGAAATGACAATGTGGGTGCATGGAATCCGTAGTCCATGAGTCTCTTGGCTATATCAGACTCTGTAATTCCAGCTTCAGCCTTAAAATTACGGCAGTCAAGTATCATCTCATGAGCTACAAAACCGTTAGTTCCGGTATAAAGCGTTTTAAACCACTCTTTTAGTGAAGCAGAAATATAATTAGCATTAAGAATCGCATATTTTGTAGCTTCAGTAAGCCCGTCAGCTCCCAGCATCATTATATAAGCATGGGAGATAGTCAGTATATGGCCACTTCCGAAAGGTGCCGCCGCAACAGCTGTCGTCCCATGGCTTCCCCCGGTTTTTACCAGCGGATGCGATGGCAGGAAAGGTGCAAGTTCTTCATTGGTGAGGATTGGTCCCACGCCGGGTCCTCCTCCTCCATGAGGAATTGCAAATGTCTTGTGAAGATTCAGATGGCAGACATCTGCGCCGATATGACCCGGATTGGTAAGACCTACCTGTGCATTCATATTGGCTCCATCCATATATACAAGGCCTCCGTTCGAATGAATAATCCCTGTCATTTCGGTGACAGCAGCTTCAAAGACACCATGGGTTGAAGGGTAGGTTATCATGAAAGCGGCGAGATTTGCCTTGTTCTCTTCTGCTTTTTTCTTCAGGTCCTCAACATTTATATTTCCCATCTCGTCACATTCAACCACAACTACATGCATCCCGGCCATAACTGCGCTGGCGGGATTGGTGCCATGAGCTGAAGAAGGGATAAGAACAACATTCCTGTGCGTATCACCCTTGTTAATATGGTACTCCCTGATTACCATCAACCCTGCATACTCACCGGCAGCGCCTGAATTAGGCTGAAAAGAGATGGCTGAAAAACCAGTTATCTCCTTCAACGCTTCACCCAGCTCATCCATCAGATGGTAATAGCCTGCTGCCTGTTCCTTTGGAACAAAAGGATGCACATTGGCAAATTCCTGCCAGCTCATGGCAAACATCGATGTCGCAGGGTTAAGCTTCATAGTGCAGGAGCCGAGAGATATCATGCAGTGAGTAAGTGAGAAATCTTTCCTTTCAAGCATCTTTATATAGCGCATCATCTCTGTTTCGCTATGATAACGGTTAAATGCAGCCTGTTCGAGAAAAGCAGATTTCCTCAGGAATTTCTCATCAATGCACTTACAGTCACAATAAGAATCGATTGTTTTAGACTTTTTACCGGTAGCTTTTGCGAAAACTTCAAGAATAGAATTGATCTCGTCAAATGAGATGACTTCATCAACGCTTATGCTTACTGTTTCTTCATCAGGGTAATAAAAATTCAATTCTTCTGATTCAGCCAGTTTCCTGATCTCATCCTGTTCGCTGGAGGAGTGGAGTTCAATTCTTATTGTATCGAAAAACATCGGATTAAGTTGCCTGTATCCAAGCTCCTTCAATCCACAGCTTAATGTGCATGCTGACTTATTAATATGTGAAGCAATATTTTTCAGACCTTCAGGTCCATGGTACTGGGCGTACATGCCACTCATAATTGCAAGAAGGGCCTGGGCAGTACATATATTCGAAGTTGCCCTTTCGCGCTTAATATGCTGCTCCCTGGTCTGAAGAGCCATCCTCAGAGCCAGTTTTCCCTGTGCGTCAACAGATACACCAATGATTCGTCCAGGCATGCTGCGTTTAAGTTCATCCCTTGTTGCAAAGAAACCGGCATGTGGACCGCCGAAACTCATCGGAAGTCCAAACCGCTGGCTTGAACCTACCACGATATCAGCGCCCCATTCACCGGGAGGTGTCAGAAGTGTCAGGCTCATAAGGTCGGCAGCCACACCAACAAGGGCGCCGGCAGCATGAGCTTTCCCTGTAAATGCGCTGTAATCCCTGATTTGCCCGGAAGCAGCAGGATACTGGGCAAAAACTCCAAAAAACATTTCATTCAGCTGAGCATCTTCATAATTGCCAAAAACCAGCTCAATACCAAGAGGCTTTGACCTTGTAATTATTACATCACGTGTCTGCAGAAATATATCCTCATCGACAAAGAATTTATTTGCGCCGGCTTTTACGGCGGCTCTTGACCGGGCATTAAACATCATTATCATCGCTTCAGCTGCTGCTGTAGCTTCATCCAGAAGAGAAGCATTGGCTATTTGCATACCTGTCAGATCAATGATCATAGTCTGAAAATTTAGCAATGCTTCAAGCCTGCCCTGCGATATTTCTGCCTGGTAGGGAGTATATGATGTATACCAGGAAGGGTTTTCGAGTACATTCCTTGTTACAACCGACAAGGGAGCTACTCCATAGTATCCCTGTCCGATAAAGGTACGAAACAACTTGTTTTCAGAACCCAGTTTCTTCAGGTGTTTAAGGTATTCATATTCGCTCATGGCTTTAGGCAAGGTAAGCGGCTTCTCAAGTCTTATATTGCCAGGAACTGTTTTGTCGATAAGCTTATTAAGCGAATCAATACCAATAACCTTCAGCATTCGAGGCAATTCACTTTCACGCGGGCCCCTGTGACGGTTTATAAATTTATCTGATGACATATAATTAGTTTTTATTTATTAACAAATAAATGGAATCTGAGTTTTGAGGATATAAACGGAATCTGCGCAAAATTAGCTATTTGTATTACTAAAATAAGGATTTGTTTTCAACTCCCTTTCAATGGTGGAGGCTTCGCCATGGCCAGGATATACGATTGTAGAGGACGGAAGAACAAACAATTTGCTTTTTATGCTGTGAATAAGTGTTTCGTAGCTTCCTCCGGGCAGGTCAGTTCTGCCAATGCTTCCTGAGAAAAGGGCGTCGCCCGTAAACACAATTCCGTTTTTGCTGCTATAAAAGGCGAGGCTCCCGGTTGTATGTCCAGGAACATGTAATACCTGAAGGGTTTCCGACCCGAAGGTTACAATGTCGCCATCATTCAAAAAACCAGAAGGCGCAGGTGGTCTTTCCATTGACAGTCCAAAGAGCTGAGCATGTGCTGATGAGTCATCCCTGTTCTCATCCTCCAGCTTATGAGCCCATGTTCCCAGTCCGTATTTCTCAAGGAACATCCCGTTTCCGAAGATATGATCGAGATGGCAATGAGTATTCAGCAAGAGTTCAGGTGTAAGGTTCTTTTTTTCAAGGAAGAGTGACAACCTGTTAAATTCACTCCTGTTGTAACACCCACAATCAATTACAGCACATTTACCGGAGGCGTCAGCCAGGATATATGTATTTACCTCAATCGGGGAAAAAACTAGTCTGAATACTTCCATAAAAAATCATTTTCCATTGATAGTCCCTTTAAGCATCGGGACAAAAACAAAAAGACCGTGCGATGAATACTCAAATGCATCTTCTCCTGTCCGCTGAACTAGTGTCATTTCCTGGGAGTTGCTGTCGCCAAGCGGCACTACCAGTCTTCCTCCGATCTTCAGCTGGTTAAGCAAGCCAGATGGAACTTCGCTGGTTGCGGCAGTTATTAGTATCCCGTCAAATGGACCATATTGCGGTTTCCCTGCATGTCCGTCGCCATAAAAAAAATCTGCTTTGTAACCAAGTGCCGAAAGTGTAGTCTGTGCCTTGAGGTACAATTCCCTGTAACGTTCTATTGTATAGACCTTTGCCCCCATTTCGGCAAGTATTGCAGCCTGGTAGCCCGAGCCGGTGCCAATTTCAAGTACCTTATCTCTTTTCTTAATCTTTAAAAGAGATGACTGCACTGCCACAGTATAGGGCTGGGAAATTGTCTGTCCTGATGAGATCGGGAAAGCCTTGTCAACATAAGCATGGTTCAGGAAAGCAGGATCCATAAAGAGATGCCTGGGGACAATATCTATTGCTCTCAGGACTTCTTCATCAGTGATACCTTTCTGACGGAGTTCCCGGACAAGATTTTTTCTTTTGCCTCTGGCTTCAAAATTTTCTGTCATCTGCGAAGTTGGCATCAGGTTTTTACGCCGTAAAAATATAAAAATTGTTTATCAGGTTTCAGTACATATATCATTCATTGAATATATTTGTTGCTATCTTCATAAAAAGAATCATTAATCCGTCATTAAAAAAAATATGGACGATCAGAGAGACTCCTGCTCAGGTAAGGATACTGGCAAAATAAAGAGAATGCCGGCTTCCTATTCCTTCAGCAAAACACTGGCGGATTATCTTTTTTCCTGTTTTATTCTTTTATTGCTTAGCCCTTTTTTATTAATCCTTGCTGCCTTTATCCGGTTATCCGGAAAAGGTCCGGTAATTTATACCCAGGACCGGATAGGGAAGGATGGAAAACCATTCTCAATATATAAATTCAGGTCGATGGTTTTTGATGCTGAAAAAGGAAAACCATTTTTATCGGGTTCGGGGGATGAGAGAGTTACCAAAGCTGGCAGGTTTTTAAGAAAGTACAGGATCGATGAAATTCCTAATTTTATCAATGTCCTTAAAGGCGAGATGTCAATAGTTGGACCGCGGCCCGAACGTCTTTTCTTCATCAGCCAGATAATTAAAAGTGCCCCATTGTATATCGAGCTTCACAAGGTTAAACCGGGTATCACCTCCTGGGGACAGGTAAAATACGGGTATGCATCAAGTGTTGATGAAATGATTGAAAGGCTTGATTACGACCTTTTTTATCTGAAGAACAGGTCGGCATGGTTCGATCTGAAAATTATCATACTTACGATCGGGACAGTTTTACAAGGCAGAGGAATTTAACGTGTCAGAGTGAACCTGCCGATTGGTTTATAAATCGGGCCGACTGGTCTTAATATGCTCTCAAAAAGGATCACCTCCTTGACATTAACCTTCTGGATTTCATCTTCACCATATTTATCCAGAGCTGACTTTAAGATTTCCGGGTTTTTCAGAAGCTTTATCCTTCCAAGGGTGATATGAGGCTTGAAGGGTCGCTCCTCAACCCTGAAGCCTGTATCCTTTAAACCGGTTACTATCTTTTCATTGAGGCGAAGAAGCATTTCAGAATCTTCAATTCCAATCCAGATGACCCTTGGGTCGCGGATGTTTTTAAAAAGTCCTGCTCCTTTAAGAGTGAATGTGAATTCCCCGAAACCGGAACATGCTCTTTTCAGCATTAAACCTGCAATTTTAATTCTATCCTCCTCAGTGTCGCCAAGAAAGGCAATAGTGAGGTGAATATTGACCGGATCGACCCAAGTTATCTTTTCTCCTGCTGCCAGCGACTTAAGTGAATGAAGTATCCCTGAAAGATTTGTGACAGGGTCAATTTTCAGAGCAATAAAAATTCTTTTCATCTGAATTACTCAAAGAGGTTATAATGCACCGGCTTCAATATCCCTGAGAATGTACTCTATCATAGCATCTTCACCATACGGATCATATTCCTCCTTGAGGTTTGTACCGAAAATCCTGGCAATCCCCTGCCAGAATGCAGCAGTCAGTCCCCCCCGGTACTCGCGTATCAGGTCGTAAGAAGTATTCTGAGTCTCCCTGTCTATCAGCTTGATAAGCAGGCGCCCCTGAGTAATGGTCATCTCACTGATCTCATCCTCATATTCATTTAATACCTCCTTCTCAACATTCTTGATATACTTCCTCCTATCCTTGTCGCTTTTCAATCCGGCAAGCTCATCATTTACTTGTGCGAGCTTTGACCGGACAATTAATGCATAAGGGTAAACCAGTTTCAGGTTAAAGATCAGCCTTTCGTATTTCCTGTATTCCGACTGGGCTTTCCTTGCGCCGTTTTTCGAATGTGCCACTACAGATACCTCTTTGATTTCAGCTTCAGGAAGGGTCTCTCCGTTCCTGTTCACCTTCTGAAGCAGATATACACGCTCAGGGATTGAATCCTTCTTCTGCTCCAGGGAATCTGCCTGCCCTGAAACCAGAGATGTGATTAATAAGGAGAAAAATATGGCGGCACCCCTTTTCAATTATGATGTTTTTACAAAAATATCAAATATTAATCCTACCGTTACAACCTTTTCCTGATTCTAAAATTGTGCCAGATAATTAATATATCCCTCTTTGCATTGCTGTTTAATGAGTTTAAAGGTAAATTTGAGAAAATATTCGATATGTCGTTAAAGGTCGAAGATCTTGAAGATCAGACAAATTACAGGTTAATTCATGCAATCCCGTACAATGAACTGGTAAATTTTGTTATTGACTATTTAAGAAGAAAAACAGGACTGATGGTTTTTTTCTGGGCGCTTAACATCTTCTTTCTCCTCGTTGCCCTTTCTTTCAGAGTTCATATTTCAGGATATTTTGCTTTAAAAAGCATTTTTCTTCATTCAATACTGGGGCTGGTTGTTTTCCCGCTGCTTTGCATTCCGGTCCACGAATTATTACATGTGATACCCTTTTTAATGATCGGCGCTCGCAGGATCCGGATTGGCATGGATCTCAGGCAGTATATATTTTATGTCACTGCACACAGGCATGTGATATCACCCCGGGAGTTTAGATTTGTCGCCCTGGTTCCCTTCAGTTTAATAAGCATTGCTCTTATAACTATGATCATCCTTCTCCCCGGCTTGTGGAAATGGAGCCTTTCACTATTGCTGTTTGTCCACACTACCATGTGCGCCGGTGATTTTGCCATGCTGAATTTCTATCATGTAAACAAAACCAGGAAGATATATTCCTGGGACGATGCCGATGATAAGAAAGCTTACTTTTACGAAGAACTATAGTCTCTCCTTTGCCAGCTTCAAAACATCATCGTCCTTTACAATCGGCCGTATCCTGAAAGAATATTCGTATTTCCTGTCAAGCAGCCTGTATTCAGGATGGATTGGAGCTCCCCATGAATTATCGCCTCCGACTCCCATCTGCCCAAGGTCAATATTGAGGTTTACAAGTTCACGTGGTTTGACACTATTGATATGTGTATTTGCGCTCTTTGCATCCTTGCGATACTCTGATAATTTTCCTGGAGATTCAAAATCATCATGTATATTGTTCAATGCGGCAAAGCAGAATAGAGGGTTGCCACTGACGAGAATGCCGGTTCCATCGTCATTAGTAAGGGTGAGCCACCGGGTATCAGTTTTATATCCATTCTCCTGCGGCCGTACATTGGGCACATACTGATCAGCGGCAGTGCTCTCGTAGAGGCCTACATCAGCCGAAGTCTTCCTGTCAGCATAATTTTCGTGGGGTCCTCTCCCATACCATTTTAGGTTCATGAATTCAGGAGGAAGCTGCATCTGCATTCCCATCCTTGGAACTTCAGGCACTTTTTCCGATAACTTCTCGAATGAGTTGGATATTATCATATCAGACGAACCAAGGATGGTGTAAACTGTAGAATATCCTGCAATTTTTTCACCCGCAAGTCCTTTAATATCATAGCGAAAAACGACAACAACCTTTCCTGGTTCAGGTTGGGTTATATCGGCTTTGGTAACTACACTTCCCTCACCAGCTTTTTTCCAGACGCCAAGCAACTTATCCATCCCATAGCCATAGTCGTTATCTGTCGGAGGTCGCCAGAAATCAGGCTCAGGACCCTTCAGGAAAAGTTCCTTGCCCTTGAAAATAAATGAGGAAAGCCGGCCTGTTTCAAGATTGAATATGATTTTCATGTCAGCGCCTGCAACCTCAAGATTATTGCCCTGGGTCTTCTCCTGCAGAACGCCATACGCATCAGGATTGATTTTAACCTGCGCACCTTCAGCAGAAAGCTTAAACTGTGCTGTTGCATAAACATGATCTTCAGGAACAAGGTTCCATTCCTGCGATCTTGATGCTCTCAGATTAAGGAAATACTCTGTTCCGGCATCAGGGGTTATCTTAACAAGCGGAATTTTTACTAGGGTTTCTGTATTAGGCTTAAAATCAGGGAATGATAATTTTCCTGACTGTATTATTGATCCGTCTGATACAACCTCCCAGTCAAAATTAAATTCAGAAAGATTGGTAAAATCATATTTGTTTTTGATTTTAACAAGTCCGGTATTAAGATCAACCGGTTCAAAGCCAATATACTGGTAAACCTTCTTCACCTCCGCGAGTCCGGGTTTTCCAGTCCTGTCGGGCCATGTGAGCCCGTTAATACAGAAGTTGCCGTCACTCGGAACCCCCTCTTCACCGAAGTCACCTCCGTAAGCCCAATATTTCTCACCATTCTCATCAGTCTGGAGAATCCCCTGGTCTACCCAATCCCAGATAAGTCCGCCCTGGAGTTTCGGGTATTTTTCAATTATATTCCAGTAATCCTGAAGGTTACCTGTTGAGTTACCCATTGAGTGTGCATATTCGCACATTATCAGCGGTCTGTCGTTCTTTTCATCCTTTGCGTATGCTTCGAGATCTTCTATCCGCGAGTACATCGGGCAGTAAATATCAGTGTGTCTCTCAATGGTGTTCGTGCTTTGATCAGCTCCTTCGTACTGAACCGGACGGGTTGCATCGCGCTCTTTGGTCCATTTATAATCAGCGAGGAAATTGTGCCCGTCACCAGCTTCATTGCCCAGGGACCAGATGATAACCGATGGATGGTTTTTATCTCTTTCCACCATCCTTTGCATCCTGTCGAGATGTGCGGCAGCCCATTCCGGCTTATCGGCAAGCGTAACATCCTTATCATAACCCATTCCATGGGATTCAATATCTGCTTCATCAACCAGGTAAAGTCCATATTTATCGCACATCTCATACAGGAACTCCTGCTGAGGATAATGACATGTCCTCATAGCATTAATATTATTGCTTTTCATCAGACCAATGTCCTTCAAAACCAGATCTTCACTTATCACATGACCATTTATTTCGTCATGCTCATGCATATTCACGCCTTTTATCCTTATGGCGACTCCGTTGACCAGCAACTGCGAATTTTTAATTTCAACTTTCCGGAACCCTATCTTTGATCCTACACTTTCTAGTATCACTCCATCCTTATCCTTCAGGTTTATAACCAAAGAGTAAAGATCAGGTGTCTCAGCAGACCATTTTTTTATCTCCGGCAGTCTTTTAACAAACTTAATATCGGCTTTATTATCAGATAGCTTAACATCCTTTGTCTCAGAATAAAGCACCTGGCCATTATCAAATAATTTTGCCTCTACTGAAAAGGCATTTCCCTTGCCCTGCCTCTCGGCCAGCAAAACATCCAGATTAAGCAGACCATCCCTGTAATTGTTCTCAAGATCACCGACAGCAAAAAAGTCATTTATAAAAGTCCCTGGCCTGGCATGAAGGAAAACGGTCCTTTGTATACCGCTCATCCTCCAGAAATCCTGGTCTTCAAGGTAACTCCCGTCGCACCAGCGGTAGACCTCTACAGCCAGCGTGTTTTTGCCTTTTTTGAGATATTTTGTGATATCAAATTCGGCCGGTGTTTTGCTGTCCTGACTGTAACCCACGAGCTGCTCATTAACCCATACATAAAATGCTGAAGCGACAGCCCCGAACTGGAGAAAAACCTCTTTGTTTCTCCATCCTGACGGAATTTTAAAATCCCTTTTATAAGAACCCACCGGATTATATTCATGGGGAATGAACGGAGGGTTCTTCTTGAACGGATATGTTATGTTTACATAAATGGGAACATCATATCCCTTCATCTCCCAGTTTGAAGGAACCTCAATATTGTCCCAGTCTCGGGTATCATAATCATTTTTAAAGAACCAGTAAGGTCTCTGGTCCGGCGATTTTGTAAGGTGAAATTTCCAAACGCCGTTAAGCGAAATGTAGTTTGGTGAGGTTGATTTATCCGCAGCCAGCGCTGATTCTTCATCATTATAGCTGATGAGAGTTGAGTGAGGATCCTCCCTGTTCTGCTTCAACATACCGGGATTCTCCCAGTCGCGCGGCTCCTTTTCGGTGAAAGCTACACCCTCATACTTATTATATCTTTTACAACCTGTGGCTGCAATGATTGTCAAAAGGACAAAAACAAAGGTTTTTTTCATAGCGATCAGAAATTTTAACGGATATAAAGTTATAAAAAATGAGAGAGATATTTGATATATAATTATGATTACCGAACTGCTCCCTAACTATTGAATTTTAATCAAGAGAATCAGAATAAGCCTGATATTTTACCATCACCATCAATGTCAATCTTCTCGGCAGAAGGGCTTACCGGAAGCCCCGGCATCCTCATTATGTTACCGGCGATCGGAACAATGAATCCGGCTCCGGACGAAAGTTGCACTTCCCTGATCTTAATAGTGAAGCCCCGAGGACGACCTCTTTTATTCGGGTCGTCGGAAAGAGATTTCTGCGTCTTGGCAATACAGACGGCAAGGTTACCGAGCCCGAGCTTCACTATCTTTTCAAGCTGTGATTTGGCCTTTAATGCGTATTCAACATGATCGGCACCATACATTTTCTTACATATTATCTCAATCTTTTCCTCAAAAGACCAGGATGGTTCGTACAGAGGCCTGAAGCAATCGGAACCATCTGCTATAGTTTCGAGTACTTTATTTGCCAGCTCTACAGCTCCTTCCCCGCCCCTTGCCCAGGATTCATTTATGGCAACCTTCACATTCTGTGATTTGCAGTGTTTTGTAAGCAGTTCAAGTTCTGCATCCGTATCTGAATCGAACCTGTTTACAGCAACAATAGGGTTGAATCCGAAATATTTCATGTTTTCGATATGCTTGTCGAGGTTATCATAACCTTTCTCAAGCAGGTCGATATCTTCATTCTGAAGTGTCGAGAGCTTCGCTCCGCCGTGATATTTCAAAGCCCTTACAGTTGCCACAATAACTACTGCATCTGTTTTCAGGTTACCAACCTGTGATTTGATGTCAAAGAATTTCTCTGCACCCAGTTCACTAGCAAAACCGGCCTCAGTTACAACAAAATCGCTCAATGAAAGACCTGTTTTGGTTGCAATGATCGAATTTGTTCCCTGGGCAATATTTGCAAATGGTCCGCCATGAATAATGGCAGGAGTCCCTTCCAGTGTCTGAACAAGGTTTGGCTTTATTGCATCCTTAAGAAGCGCAGCCATTGCTCCCTGCGCCTTAAGGTCGCGGGCAAATACAGGCTTATCGGAATATGTAAAGCCAACAAAAATATTGCCCAGCCTTTGCTTAAGGTCGGTCAGGTCTTTTGAAAGGCAGAGTGTTGCCATAACTTCGGAAGCTGCAGTGATCTCAAATCCCGATTGACGGGGGATTCCTTCGCTTGTTCCTCCCAGGCCGATCACTATATCACGCAACGATCTTTCATTCATATCCATCACCCGTTTCCATTCGATTGTTCTGGAATCTATTCCAAGGTTTCCTTCTTTGAGCTGGATATTATTATCTATAAGGGCTGCCAGAAGATTATGCGCCTTTTCTACTGCCGAAATATCTCCTGTAAAGTGAAGATTAATGTCTTCCATCGGTATTACCTGTGAATATCCTCCACCGGCAGCACCGCCCTTTATACCAAATACAGGCCCCAGAGAAGGCTCACGCAATACAACAGTAGCCTTTTTGCCTATATGGTTGAGAGCCTGTGCGAGTCCGATGGAGGTGGTCGTTTTTCCTTCACCGGCCGGTGTTGGTGTTATTGCCGTTACAAGTATCAGTTTTGCATTCTTTATCTTTTCTTCGTCAATAAAATGCAACGGTATCTTTGCCTTGTATTTGCCATAGGTTTCAAGTTCATCATGCGGTATCCCTAGCTTGTCAGCTATTTTTACGATCGGCTTTATCTTAGCCTCCTGAGCGATTTCAATATCCTGTTTCATAATTATAATAAAGTCATTTTTTAACAAATCTATTAAATCATTTAAGAAATACCTTGTCAGGGTTATCCCAATGGATTGATTCCATGCCAGACATTGAAGCAGGATTCATCCTGATCCGCCATTCCACCGGATAGTAGTTATTCAGACGGTTCCCGATATTATTGACAAAACCAAGGACAATCCCATTGTATGAAATTAAATTCCATCCTTTCGTAGTATTTTCCGGTACAATACTATCCTTCCGTAAGAAAGAAATTGCCCGTACCAGATCAAGTTCGATTGAAGGAAAAATATTCTTTTTCAGAAATACCGACATAGCCAGTTCGTGAGAAGGAATATATCTACTCTGCTTTTCAGTGAAGATCCTGGTGCCAGGACTGATCATTCTTAATCTCTTTGAAAGTGTGCTGTAATTTTCCTGATTTCCCGGAAAAGAAATTACTTCATCACGGGCTTTGGTTAAGTTCCCCTCTTTAAAAAAAGTCCAGTCAAGGGCGACTGATTTCTCATCCCGGGTTAATTTGTTGTCTGAACTCCTTTTGCTTCGTTCTGAAATGACAGCCTGCTTCCCCGTTTTCCTAAGCACTGAAATGAACAAGCCTTCACCCATTATCTTCCCCGGGTAAAAACCATATCCGTAGATACCAGCATGATCAATTTCGGTAATATCCTTGAATTGAGATATATCGAGACTCATTGACTCAGCCTCGTGTTTCGCAATGAGCCATTTAATATTTCCTTCATTTTCTTCCGGATTGAAAGTACAGGTACTATAAACAAGTATTCCATTCTCTCTGAGGGCAGGCCATACATCCATCAGGATCCTTCTTTGTCTTTCAGAACAGAGGGTGCCGTTCTCCACAGACCATTCTTTTACAGCAACCTCATCGCGGAACATACCTTCTCCTGAACATGGCGCATCGACAAGGATCAGGTCAAAGAAACCATGAAGCGAGCCAAGATCAGAAGGGTCATTCTGGGTCACAATGGCATTCGAAAGTCCCCATTTGGTTATGTTTTCTGCCAGGACGTAAGCACGGGTTCTGATTACCTCATTTGCTACCAGCATTCCATTTTCTCCAATAAGGGTGGAGAGATGAGTTGCTTTACCACCAGGCGCTCCGCAAAGATCAAGGACTTTTATATTATCATGGTCCGGAACTGCTTGTTTAAATACCTGTTCCAGAAACATTCCGGAAGCTTCCTGCGGATAGTAGCATCCCGCATGAAGTAGTGGATCGAGAGTATATTTAGGACGTTTTTCAAGGTAAAATCCATCCTTGCACCATGCCACCTGCTCTGCACCAGCCGGGCTGCCTTGCCATTTTGAACGGTTAACCCGGACAGACACAGGAGATTCTGCGCTAAGAGCCTGCAAAAGTCTCTCTGAATCAATGTATTGCTGCTGCTCTATCCTCTGAATGAATCTTTCCGGGAACATGTCTGTTCGTTTACGATAAAAGCTATGCAATTTAGAATTTTTATCGATCACATTTTTCTGAAAGAAATCTTCATATTATACCCCTTCCTGTTCCCGGCTTATTTCTTTTCCGGCAAAACGCTTCCTCCACAGAAAGTATACAGGTATTCCGAGTAATACGATTACAAGCCCCGGGAAAGTATAATCTGGCTTATAGATCAGGAGAATAATCATGATAGCTGTTGTTGTCAGAATATATAAAGCCGGTATTATAGGATATCCGAATGCTTTATAAGGACGTGGTACATCTGGTTGTTTTTTACGAAGAATAAAAATCGCCAGTATTGTAAGAGTAAAGAAAATAAGTACAGCGAAGATCACATAATCTAGCAGGTTGCCGTAGGTGCCGGACAAACAAAGCAATACTGACCAAATGCCCTGAATAACAATTGCAAATCCCGGAACCCCGAACTTATTGATCTCTCCCACCTTCCTGAAGAAAAGACCATCCCTGGCCATGGCATAATAAACTCTTGGGCCTGCAAGAATTAGCCCGTGATTACATCCGAATGTGCTTATCATAATGAACAGAGCCATGATTATGGCGGCATAATCGCCAAAAACAACGCTCATTGCCGATGTGGCTACCCTGTCGTCGGTTGCATACTGAATTCCCTTGCTCAGGACATCGGCTCCGTCAGGAGAACCTGAAAGGGGCAATATTTTGATATAAACAAAATTTATTATCATGTATAATATTGATACTATGATGGTCCCAAAAATAAGACTGAGAGGAACATTCTTTTTAGGATTGATAACCTCACCGGAGATATAAGTAACATTATACCATGCGTCTGCTGAAAAGAGTGACCCTACAAGGGCCATTCCAACTGCTGTTACAAGAGCAAATCCTGCCAGCGGGATTATCTGATTATCGGGGCCAATACGGCTTGCATTCCAGAAGACTTCCCTGTTTATTTCAAAGGAGCCTAAACCTTTTGTAGCAAAAATACCGATCAGTATAAATCCCAGAAGTGCTATCACTTTGGTAGAGGAAAAAATATTCACCACCGTTTTGCCTGTCACTATCCCTCTTGTATTGAGCCATGTAAGGAATGAGATCATTGCAATTGCCACAACCATTGTGCTGCTGATCTTCAGATGGCCTATATGCAGGAGAATATTCTTTTCGGCTATCCACGGAAACAGAACTCCGCTGAACTTTGCAAAGGCTACAGCTACTGCTGCGATCGAGCCGCACTGAATGACCAGGAAGGTTGTCCATCCGAAAAGGAATCCTATCAGAGGATGATATGCTTCCTTCAGGTAGACGTACTGCCCTCCGACATGCGGCATCATCGAAGCCAGTTCACCGTAGCACAGCGCTCCGATAACCGTTATTAATCCTGTTATGAGCCATACCACCATTAACCACCCGGGTGATCCGACATTCCTTGCAATATCAGCGCTCACAATGAATATCCCGGAACCGATCATCGCTCCGGCCACAATAGATACTCCGTCGAACAGATTTACCCTTTTCTGAAGTAGATGGTTTTCCTGCTGCATCTCTTATATATAAGCTGTATTGACAAATTTAATTAATCAATTGAGAATACAACCCGCATCACTTCCTTATATTTGTTATTGACAAATTTTCAATATTAAATTCGACATTATGAAAAAACTATTATTGTTATTGGCAGCAATACTGCTAACCTTTAATATTTCAGCCCAGAAGTTTGACCAGCTAGCCAAAACCCCTCCAATGGGATGGAACAGCTGGAATAAATTCAGTTGCGATGTCAGTGAGAGCCTGATAATGCAGATGGCCGATGCCATGATAAGCAGCGGTATGAAAGATGCCGGTTACGAGTATATTGTTATCGACGATTGCTGGCAGGTATCGCGCGATGAGAATGGCGAGATAGTAGCCGATAAGGATCGCTTCCCTCACGGAATGAAATATGTGGCTGATTATATCCATTCAAAAGGACTTAAATTCGGCATTTATTCATGCGCAGGCAAGGCAACATGCCAGGGGCGCCCCGGAGGTCTCGGCCATGAGTACCAGGATGCATGCACATACGCCCGCTATGGTGTTGACTATCTAAAATATGACTGGTGCAACTCAAGCACCCAGGATGCTAAATCTTCATATACGAACATGCGCGATGCGCTTTATGCAGCAGGCAGACCGATAGTTTTCAGCATTTGTGAATGGGGCAGCAATAAACCATGGGAATGGGCCGGCACTGTAGGTCATCTATGGCGTACAACAGGAGATATCGGCGATTCATGGAACAGCATGATCAAAATTTTCGACTTACAGAAAGATCTCGCCAGGTATGCAGGAACAGGACGCTGGAACGACCCTGACATGCTCGAAGTCGGCAATGGAGGGATGACGACTGAAGAATACAAGACTCACTTCACCCTGTGGTGCATGCTGGCAAGCCCCCTGATGGCAGGGAATGATCTTCAGAACATGTCTCCTGAAACTAAATCCATACTCATGAACAAGGAGGTCATTGCACTTAACCAGGATTCACTGGGTCGTCAGGCTGTTTGTTACCGTGACAATGGCGATTACCAGATATGGATGAAACCTTTGGCAAACGGCGAAAAAGCAATATGCCTTCTGAATAAGAGTGATGAAAAGAAAACCGTCCTCGTTGATTTTTCTCTGCTTGCAAAAGCAAGCGCGGGCCGGAGGTCAGGTTCAGAACCCTTGCCTATTGAAAACTACCGTATAAGAGATCTCTGGGAACATAAAGATCTGGTTCTCAAGGAGACGGCTGTTTATACCGACCTTGCTCCCCACACAGTGAAGGCATATCGTCTGATCAAAAAATAACTTAAAGGTCCGTTACTGAACCGTAAAGGTAGTTTTCAGCAGGTCTTCGTCCCTTGAGGAATTTCCTGCCATTATCTCGAAATCGCCGGGTTCCACGACGTATTTCATGTTGATATCATGAAATGCCAGATGCTCCGGTTTTATTTCAAAGGTGACGGTTTTCGTCTCTGTGGGCTTCAGTGAGATTCGTCTGAATCCCCTGAGCTCTTTCACCGGACGTGTTACTGAACTGACCTTATCGCGTATGTACAGCTGAACTATTTCATCGCCTTCAGTTTTACCGGTATTGGTTACTTCGACCTTCACCTTCAAAGAACCGTTAAGCCTGATCTTCCCTTTGTCAAGGCGAAGGTTTGCAAACCGGAACCTGGTATAGCTCAATCCGTAACCGAAATAAAACAACGGTTTGTTATCCATTGATATATATTCATTTATCTGGGCGCTTGGTTTGAAATTATAATACATTGGCAGTTGTCCGGCCGATTTGGGAACAGTGATGGTCAGCTTCCCTGAGGGATTAACATCACCAAAAATAATATCAGCAGCGGCTTTGCCCGTCTCCTGGCCCATATACCATCCCTCTATGATCGCAGGTACATTTTGCTCAATATAGTTTATTGAAAGAGGTCTTCCGTTCATCAGGTAAACCACAACTGGTTTCCCAAGTTCAACGATTGCCCTGACAAGCTCGTCCTGCTCACCGAAAAGATCAAGAGTCATATTGTCGCCAATATGTGTTTTTGCCCATGCCTCGCGGCAAAGATGTTCATTTTCACCTATGGCGAGGATAACCATATCAGCCTTTTTTGCAATACCAATTGCCTGTTTTATCAGCTCCCTGTTCTCTACAGGTGATGGAAATTTTATTTCGTCCAGCTTCCAGTTAAAGAAGGGGATAGTAGCATTGGTTGTCAGCTTACAGCCCTGGGCAAATAAGACTTCAGTCTTGGACCCGACCTTGTTTTTTATTCCGTCAAGCAGGCTCAGCTTATGATATGGTTCTCCTGCATAACCGCCAAGAAAGACATCTTTTGCACATGGCCCGATGACGGCAATTTTCCTGTATTTATTCTTCTTCAGCGGTAACAAACCCTCATTTTTCAGAAGTACTATTGATTCATGAGCAGCTTTAAGGGCAAGCTGTTCCGAAGCAGGATCCTTGCTGATCTTCACTGCCCTTTCAAGATCAACATACGGATTCTCAAAAAGGCCGAGCTTGAATTTCAGTTCAAGCACCTGGGATACTGCTTTATCTATGTCATCAAGCTTTATTTTTCTTTCCTTTAAAAGCTCCGGAAGATATTTGTAACAATTGGCCTGTGGAAATTCAAATTGCACTCCGCTGTTAAAACCGATCTCTGCAGCTTTCTTTATATCCTCTGCAACACAATGTTTATTAAAGAGCTGATCCACACCATAATAATCAGAAACTATCATCCCCTTGAATCCCCATTCCTTCCGCAGCACATCATTAAGAAGCCATTTATTGGCATGTGATGGGACACCATCCACTTCGTTATATGAAGGCATCAGGCTTGCCGGCTTCACATTGTCAATGCACATTTTAAAAGGCGGCATATGGTAATCGCGGAGCACTCTCAGCGAGTAGTTTGCCGGGCCCTGGTTCTGTCCGCCTTCAGACTGGCCATGTCCGGCAAAATGCTTGAGTGTGGCTGCCACGTGATCAGGTTCAATTCTCCCGTCAGACGATCCCTGAAGCCCTTTGACTGCTGCACAGCTAAGCGTGCCATTAAGATAGGGGTCTTCTCCGTACGTTTCTTCCACCCTGCCCCATCTGGGTTCACGGCAGACATCTATCACTGGTGTCAGAGCATGGTGGGTGCCTCTTGAACGCATCTCCCTGGCAACAGTTGCATACACTTTTTCAAAAAGTTCCGGATCCCAGGAGCATGCAAGCCCAATTGCCTGTGGAAATGCAGTTGCTTCGCGTCGCATCATACCATGCTGACCCTCATCAAAAAACATAACGGGTATTCCAAGGCGTGTCTTCTCCACACAGTATTTCTGGATCTTGTTACGCTGTTCAACTGTCTCCTTCAGAGGCCAGAAAGCCGGATGCACTGAGTTCGCACTTTTGCCGAAAGTGACTTTCATCTTCTCCGGGTCATTGAGAAATTCATTATTGAAATCCTCAATTCCGCCGTTCCATAATCCCATGAGCTGTGCAACTTTTTCGTCAATGGTCATTCTTGACAGCAGATCCTTTACTCTTGCAGAAACAGGAAGTTTCGGATTCCTGTACAGTGCATTCTTCAGGGATTTGTTTGCATTTTTATTTTTCATTGCAATATCGTTTAGTTATTCTATTTTGTCGGTCACCGGTAGCCGGTAACCGGTAACCATTATCAGTTGGTGTATGCCTTTCGTCGTTCAGCCAATTCATTTTGCATCTTAATCTCTGTTGATTTGGTAATTCTATAGAAGAACAACAGGCCAATCATTATAACGACAGTAATAACAGGGAGAATGCTTGTTGACAGACGTATACCTTCTACTGCCTGATGTGTCTGAGCAATCCAGGATACTTTTGAGGGCGGTGCTACATAACCGAACCATGAGAGTAACATACTGCTGATTGCACCGCCAATGGCCAAACCAACTTTCAGACCAATTACAACACCGGCAAAAACTATAGCTGTTGATCTTCTGTTATATTTCCAGTCAGAATAATCAGCTACATCGGCCATCATAGCCCAGGGTACGGGCATAGTAATACCCCATGAAAAATTATACAATATCTGAAGTGCCAGAACCATTAAAATACCTGAGGGTGGAACAATATAAAACATGGCAGCAAAAACAATAGCCAACACAAGTCCCACAATAAATACATTCCGTTTACCCATACGTTTAACCAATACGCTCGAAACTGCAATACCGACAATTGCTGCCAGCTGGCCAAAAATATTGGTTATGCCAAAGACACTTCCTGCTGCGTCTGCATTTGCTCCTGCAAGGCCTATTACCTCCAGAAATCCGAATAAACCATTATTTAATTTATTCATAAAATTGGCCATGCTGGGTATGTCAAGGTAATACTGAAAGTAAAATAGCAGCATGCCATTTCGTATAGCCAGGAAAATGAACATCATAATAAATACCAGGAACATAATAACCCACGGACCATTGTGAATCAGATCTGAAATATCCTGTTTGAGTGATTGCTTCTGCTTTGGATCTGGTTTAATCCTTTCTTTCGTCCACGAAAATGTCAGTAGAAAGAACAGCACGGCAAGTACCGAGAATATACCCATTGTAACCATATATCCTTTGGCGCTGTCACCTTGACCAAAATGGTTTACCATTGGAATCGCAAATCCCTGGATGGCTATGGTTGCCAGTACGACAAATACAAAACGAACAGAGAAAAGACTGCTCCTTTGTTTTTGGTCGCCTGTAATAACACCGCTGAGGGCAGAATATGGAATATTGTTAGCCGAATAAATCAGCATTAAAAAGATATAGGTCACAAAAGCCCAAACAATTTTTCCGACCTGTTCCATATCGGGAGTGTAAAACGCCAGAAAACCAATAATTCCGAAAGGGACAGCAGTCCAGAGTATCCAAGGTCTGAATTTGCCCCAGCGGGTTTCGGTCCGGTCAGCAATTACACCCATTACAGGATCCGCAACAGCTCCTACCAAACGACCTACTAGAAACAATACCGCTATTGCAGCTGCGCTTATTCCAAACGTATTTGTATAGAAGCTAAGCTGTAGCAGCATTATCGTTTGAAATATAAAATTTGCAGCAGCATCACCAAGGCTAAAGCCTATTTTTTCCCTTATCGAAATTTTTTCAGCCATTTTGATCGTAATTAAAATTGAACTAAATGATTCTTAAATCCGATATAACAAAATGATTGTTATTTATTTAACAGAGAACCTGTAAATTGTCTGCGATTTAAATGTTTCACCCGGATTCAAAACCGTCGATGGAAAATCAGGATGGTTAGGGCTGTCAGGATAGTGTCCTGTCTCGAGACAGAGACCTGACCTG
>Ga0209745_1000017_pt1 | contig 93209 bp, 79 predicted proteins | sample BarGraNGADG00312_FD_184495 | JGI IMG/M metagenome (GOLD analysis project Ga0209745, IMG submission 184495) | Arctic peat soil microbial communities from Barrow, Alaska - Barrow Graham LP Ref core NGADG0004-312 (SPAdes) (version 2) | ecosystem: Environmental > Terrestrial > Soil > Wetlands > Peat... | reverse complement strand
CACTGATGCTGCAAAAGTCTGGGTCAGGCTGAAGCCTGCTTCATCGATTTTGAAGACATAATTGTCAATCTGTGTTGAGAACATATTAAAGAAAATAATAGCGAGGGTTGATCCTGTGATGCCGAATGCAGTGTTGACAAGGGCTTCAGATATACCAGTTGAAAGAGCCAGTGCATCAGGAGCGCCTGACTGTGCCAGGGCTGCGAAAGCACGGATCATTCCCAGAACTGTTCCAATAAGACCGATAAGCACCGAGATTGAGGCGATGGTTGAAAGAAAAACCATATTCCTTGAGAGGACCGGAAGCTCAAGAGCTGTTGCCTCTTCAATTGCCTGTTTCATCGAGGTGATCTTCTGATCTTTCTCAAGCTCCTTGTCATTCTCGAGGGCGCGATAGCGTGATAAACCTGCTTTCATAACATTGGCAAGTGAACCTTTCTGCTTGTCACATGCAACAATAGCGTCTTCAATCCTGTCTTCAGCAAGCATCTGCTGCAGATTGGAAACAAATACGTTAAGTCTTTGCTTGCCTTGAACCCTGCTCAGCGTAATGGCTCTTTCGATGACAAAAGTTATCAGTGTAATGATGACTGTTAGAAGCAAAGGAACAATTACTCCTCCCCTGTACAACAGTCCGAGAAGGTTACCCTGAAGGGGATGTCCCTTGTTATTGCCACCCTCAAAGTTCACGGGATTGCCGAAGACCTTCGTGTAGATAAAGTAAGCAACAATAAATGCTATAACGATAACTAGAGGTGCAAAAAGCGACTGCAACAGTCCGCTCGACGATTTGGAATTTTTACTCATTTTAGTATTCTTTAGTTGGTTTAAGTAATCAGTTGTCAAAAATAATTATTCTCTTAGTCTTTTACAATAGTCTCAATCAATTAGATATAATTAAAATCAAAAGTCTCATTTGAGTTTATTTTTCCAGTGTTGCATTATAAACTCTCTTTTTGGTTATCGTCACCTCAATGGTTTTGTAGCCCTTTGCACCAATTAGGAGTTTTTCCGATGCCTCCGGCATAACAAACTTATATTCGCCTTTAACGTTGGTCCAGGCTTCTGCAGCTGTATCCTTTACCCTCACAGAAGCTCCCGGTATAGGATTACCAGTTGCATCACTGATCACACCTGTGATCTCATTTGGGTTAGCCTTTGGAACAACACTCTTCTGAGCAGCCTGGATGTACTGAATTGTTGATTTGGCGCCCTCATTGGCCGGATCAATCGCAAGTATCCTGTTGTTTTCTTCGATTGCTTTCGGATAATCACCCATGGTTATGTACATGGTGCTGAGGGAGCTGTATGCCTTAATTTTATATTCATTATTATTAGGTGCCAAACTCACCATTCTGTTGTAGTATGATCTCGCCTCATCGTACCTCTTGTTCTGGAGAGCGTCGTATCCGAGGTACCTTATGGCATCAAACATCTCGCTTACGTTCTTTACAGAGTCTGCTGAAGCCTTTTTAAGAAGTATAATGAACTTAGGTCTGGCCAGGCCTAATTCCGAATCCGGATCCTTGGCAGAAGCTGTATTAGCGATCCATAGGTAACCTTGCAGATTATTTGGGTACTTGGCAACCATTTTATTAAAGATCGCATCAGCCTTGTCGAAATCCTTGGCCTGGTAGTAAGCTCTTCCGACCTGTATAAAGTCATTTTCCGTGTCCCTGCCTTTTTCAAGCAGCCGTGACCATGTTGTTGCAGCATCAGAATATTTACGGGTAGCATACTGGGCACTGCCTTTCTCGTAAAGCATATTCAGGTCCTCTTCTCCAAAGATTGCAGCTTTTTCATAAGCTTCAGATGATTTTTTAAGCTCAACTTCAGCATTTGCAATCTTAGCATTCAAATCTGTCACTTTTGCTTTAAGAGCATCAATATCAGTCTTCATCTTCACCTTATCAGGACCCGTCTTAAGTGTAGCATACTTACCTTCCATCGTGGTAAGATCACCCTGATCATTGTCAGTCTCAATCACCAGTTTGCTGAAATTCTGGTTTTTCTTTGTAAGGATCCTGGCGTAGTAGATATAGTCTTTCTTAATGATACGGTCCTTATCGAGAGACTCAAAGAGCTTGTCCATATACTTAAGTGCAAGGTCATAATTTCCCATCTCATAGGCTGAGTAACCGGCAATACGGTTCATATATGTCCTTGAGCGGTCAACAGCGAATATCTCCTCAACATTCTTGATTACTTCGCTGTATTCCTTTGCATAGAACAATGCATTCACGTACCTGATCTTGGCAGGGATATTTCCCTGGGTAAGGTCGAGATACTTTTCAAAGTATTTTTTTGACTCATTGTATCTTCCGGCCATGGAGTAAAGCTGACCAAGTTCGCGGTAAGCCGGTGCATAGTCTTTGTTCAGGGCAATAGCCTGCTCATAGAAGGGTATGGCAGCCATCAGGTTACGCCCCTTGACATAGATGCTGCCTATCTTCATGTTAGCAGTAGGAGACTGCAGATCCCAGTCCTGGGCGAGGTTGTAATTCTTTATGGCCTTTGACCCGTCATTCACAAGAATGTAAATATCACCGGCGATTATATAAACCTCGCTGTTTTTCGGATCGATCTTCAGTGCCTCCCTGATGAAAGGCAGCGCCTTGCTGGTATCAACCGTCTCAAACCGGATATATGATTCAGCTATTTTGGCAAGGGTATAAGCATAATCTTTGGGGTTTGCAATCTTGGTCACCTTTTTATATGCCGGCAGGAGTCCTTTGGCTTTTACTCTCAGCTCTTCGGCTTTAGCGTTGTCGCCCTTGTAGAACTCGACCTTGGCAAGACCAACGTAGTTCAGAGGGTTGGTTACACTTGCTGCAATACCTTTATTAAAAATGTCGGCAGCTTCCTTGGTTGCAACGTTAAGGGAGTTGGAAATGGTGTCGGCAAAATAGTTAAGCAATGTATTTTCGCCATAGTGAAAATAGATATTGCTGTTTCCCGGCTCACTCTTGATCAGTTGCTGGAACAGTGCTTCAGCTTTATCATACTGTTCATTTTTTGTCAATGTTATGGCTTCCTGGAGTGACTGAGCCTTCAGTCCTGTGCCACAAATCATGCAGATTAATGCTGCAGGCAGCAACGCCAATTTAAAACTTCTCGTAATCATCTTTATCTGGTTTAGTTACTCATTTTTTACTTGTATAATCCTGATCGGCATCGTAGCGGGTACGAGACCTGATTTAAGTATTATTCTTTGTCCCTTTTCTCCTGATACAAAGCTTACAAATCCCGAGCCAAGTCCTGTAAATGACTCTCTTGAACATATATTCACCTCTCTGACAAACGGATAGGTCTTATCATATATTGAGCCCTGTACAGGCATATAGAACAATTCTTGGTCAAGATAAGGAAGTGATACTGCCGCAACCTTTATTTTTTTTGTGAAACTTACACTGAGAGAATCTTCCCTGTCACTTATCCAGTTGACGCTGAGGATACCAACTGCCCCGGGACTCTTTGAGACATATTCAATAACTTCCGGGTTGTTGTTTACGGCATAAAAGTTGGATGCAAGCTGCAGTGGCAGTTTAAATTTTTCTCTGAAATATCTGATATTTCCGGAATGAGTATTGTCAAAGATTACGTTTATCTTACCAAGCTTTGATGCATTGTTAATCTGATTCCAGTCTGTGATCTTGCCCGTGAAAATATCATTCACATTTTCATATGTCAGAAGTGAATCTTTATTGTTTTTATTAAGTATAAGGGCAAGGGCATCATAAGCCACCACATTTGTGCGCACAACAGTCTGCGCTTCAAGCAGAGTCTTCTTCTGCTCTTCTGTCGGGGCCCATGACGTGACAATTACTTTGACGGAATCATTCAGGAAATCGGTCACGAGCTCATTCTCAGCCTTGTAAACAGGCGTGATGTGGGCATACTTATAAAGAGTTGTAAAGGTTGCCAGCTGTGCTTCAACAATGGGCTTAAAAGATTCATCAGCTTCAATTTTAATATTGCCTGATGTAGGCGTTTCCTGTAAAGCTGCAGTGCCTTTATTTTTGCATGTTAGAAGAAGTAGCGCAGTAAATACTGTTATTGCCGCTGAGCCTATCAGTTTTTTAAGTTTTTGATAATTATTCATGATCCTGCCTGTTTATCAAAATACCATGAGTTACAATATTAATAATTATCTCTTTATCTTGTTTTCTGTTAAGGTGCTAAATTTTAGCTGTTATATTATATAAGATCTGATGCAAAGCCTGTGCCATTATTAATAAAGACCGTCAGAACAGGCTCTTACCCCCGATAAATAAGCATAAATTATTCCTCGTCTTCATCTTTGCTGAAAAAGTTCTCCCTGATCTTCTCATATGACGTAAAAGCTCTGTAAATAGCATAAATGAAAAGGGGAACAGAGAACACTATCCTGAGTGCCTTGTCAATATCAAAGAGCGTAGTTGTCAGGATAAAATAAGCAAGGCCGAAATAGAAGAAGACCATTACTGTGCCAAAGATGGCAAAAACCTTGTCGTACATTTTTCCGCTGCTCATTACTAATAATATTTTAGTGTGACAAATATATAATTTATTCGCTTTTCATTACAGAAACACAGGGTAATAACAGATAAAAAAAGAGAACCGGAATGCCGGCTCTCTTTACCAATTAAGCATTTTTTATTTTGTTGCGCTTTCGAGCCGTTTCATTATTGAGAAAATAAATGCAGCGGAGAGGAGGCAGCAGACGATAAAGACGCTCCACAGCTGCCACAGTTCGACCTTATCCCACAGCTTCGTTCCCACAAAGAGAAGCTTGTTCCCCACTGCGGTAGCGAGCAGCCAGCCTCCCTGCATCAGGCCCTGGAAACGTGAGGGAGCCACCTTCGATACGAACGAGAGTCCCATGGGGCTCAGGAAAAGCTCGGCGATAGTAAGGATCAGATAACTGCTTATCAGCCAGTATGGTGTCACCCTCAAAGACTCTGCAATAGGTTCTCCCGCCAGTGAAGATGTCGAGGGGAGCTTTACAGAGGCCAGAAGCACGACCATGAAACCGACGGCAGCAATGATCATACCTATTCCTATCTTTTTCGGAGTTGAAGGCTCAATATTCTTTTTGTTAAGCCATGCAAAGACACCCATTACGGGGAAAGTGAGAGCGACAATGAATACCGGATTAAACGACTGGAATACTTCAGGAGCAATTGAATTCATCTGTCCGGCCCTGACGAAGAACACATATGCAAAAACAAGCGATACCACCAAAAGCGCCCCGCCTATAATTCTTGCATAGGCTTTCATGTTTTTTCTAATGAGAATCACGAGGCCTGCCACTGATCCGATTACTGCAAGCATTGAAGGAAGGGTAAAAAACAGATTGGTGAAAGGTCCTACCTGTTTGGCAGTATAATCACGTGCAAAAAGGGTCAGTGTCAGTCCGTTCTGATGGAATGACATCCAGAAGAAGACAACCACAATAAATACCAGGATCAGTGAAGAGACCCGTGCGTACTCATCCTTCCTGGCAGAAGTAAGTATCCATGTTATGAAACCCGCAAACAACCCGAAGGCAAGGCCTGAAAATATGCCTACAACGAAGCTCAGACCGGCAGCAAAGATGCCCATGGCTATAATTGCATAAATAAGAGGTCTGAATTCAAACTTAATGCCGGCGGGTGCTGATCCGGCCTCTTTTATCTCCTTTTCCTTATTTGGCAACAGCCTGTTGAAGATTATATAGACCAGCATAGAGATCACCATTGCCCCGGCTGCAACCCCGAAGGCATAATTATAACCCCTCGAGAAGGCATTCAGATAATTGTCTGCAAAAGCTCCGAGATCGGTGACAGGCCCGGCAAGATTTACCTTATCAGCAAGCTGCTGCAGTGTTGTTGTATCTGTCAGGACGCCGTTTTTAAACTGGTGACATAATGCCGGAAGGCTTGCATCATGGGCAAATCCGTTGGTTTTCAGCCACCAGCTCCGTACGGCATTGGCGGCATAAGGGGCAAAAAACGCTCCGACATTTATTCCCATATAAAAAATCATGAAGGCTCTGTCTCTGAGTTTTGAGTACTGGGGATTGTCATACATCTGGCCTACCACAGCCTGCAAATTACCTTTGAAAAGCCCGTTGCCAAAGGCTATAGTAAACAGGGCAACAACAGTGAATGTAAGTGACATTCCAGGTATCGCCATCAGCAGGTAGCCGGCAAACATTATGATTATTCCGAACAGAATAACAGTCTTGTATTTCCTGGTGGAATCGGCAAGTATTCCGCCGAAGAGAGCCAGTGCATAAATGCTGAAGTAAAACGAGCTGTAAATCTCTCCGGCTTTCTCAGCACTCAGGCCGTATTTGGCCTGCAGGAACAGAACGAGTATGGCCATCATGGTGTAGAAGCCGAAACGCTCTCCCATATTGGCAAAAAAAGCTACCAGCAGTCCTTTTGGATGGTTCTTGAGCATAATTCTTTATGTTTATTGGTTTGTTTTGGTACTGATGCCGGCAAATATATTAATCTTTTTTGTTTGGCGGGAACACAATAAATCAGAGCCGCAATAATTTTGCATCATCTATTCATATATTTGCACTAACCTTACTGAATAGATAGTATATGAAGATTTTCACTTCCGCAGAGATCAGAGAGATTGACGCCGCAACCATACGCCTTGAACCGGTCACACCGGCCGGACTGATGGAGCGTGCTGCAACCGCACTGTTTCAGCATCTGAAAGATATTGTTCCACCTGAAAAGAAAGTGAATGTTTTTGCCGGACCCGGCAACAACGGAGGCGATGGACTGGTCATTGCCCGACTGCTGCATGAAGAAAGCTATAATGTCAGGGTATTTATCGTGGAGACAGGTTCTGCGCACAGCAGCGAGTTCAGAATGAATTCAGAGCGTCTGATGAGATCAGGCGTCTCACCTTTCACACTTGTCGACCCTGACCATTTTCCTTCCGTTGGCCGGGATGAAGTTATCCTGGATGCCATTTTTGGTACCGGACTGATCAAACCTCCGGCAGGGGCAGCTGCTGAGATCATCCGCAAAATAAACCTTACCGGCGCAAATATAATATCCGTGGATGTGCCGTCAGGACTCTTCTGTGAGGACAATACCGGCGCCGATCGTGACAGTATTATCAAAGCTTCCGTCACACTTACCTTCCAGTTTCCCAAACTGTCATTCATGTTTGCCGGCAATGATGACTTTGTCGGTAAATGGGAGATGATAGACATCGGACTGCACCCGGAGGCGATCTCAAAGATGCCTTCAAAGTATCATTATATAATGAAAGAGGATGTAAGGCCTCTTTTACACAAGAGAAGGAAATTTGATCACAAGGGTTCATTCGGTCATGCCCTGATAATAGCCGGGTCATATGGAAAGGCCGGTGCCGCCACACTTTCAGCGTGTGCCGCCCTTCGGACAGGTGCCGGACTTGTGACCGTACATACACCCGTGACTGCCATAATACCGGTTCAGTCAGCATTACCTGAAGCAATGGTTTCACCTGACCCGGGTACGGAATATATAACCTCGGTGCCTGACCTCGCAAGATTTGATGCGGTGGGAGTGGGACCCGGAATGGGAACGGATCCGGACTCCCGCAAGGCTTTACGCACATTGCTTGAGTCTGCAAGGGTGCCGCTTGTTATTGATGCCGATGCATTGAATATAATTTCTCAGGACAAGGATATGCTGGCCCTTGTCCCGCCAAACTCCGTGCTCACGCCCCATCCCGGAGAGTTCAGGCGGCTCACTTCGACTGAGCGAAGCGATTATCAGCTGATGGAATTACAGATCGAATTCGCTGCAAAACACAAATGTATAATAGTTCTCAAAGGAGCTTATACCTGCATAGCGTTGCCTGACGGAAGGATATACTTTAACAGTACCGGCAATCCGGGCATGGCTACAGGTGGTTGCGGAGACGTCCTTACAGGAATGATAACGGCTCTGCTTGCGCAGGGTTATGATCCGGCAAACGCTGCAATAATCGGTGTATATCTGCATGGAGTAGCAGGAGATGTCGCTCTGAGGGTCCATTCAGAAGAATCTGTGATCGCCGGCGATATCCTTATGAATATTGGAAGAGCTTATCGCGAAACACAGTTCAATAATTTCAGCCTTTACCTTTAATATAATGTGAAACCATGAAAACAACACGCAGCACATTGCTTCTATTCCTGTTTCTCATTTCTGCAGGATGTACTGCCCTGCATAAGGACACAGGCTCTGATATCGTCATCAAGCCCCTAGGAGATGAAGCCAGGGTCACTGAAGGCAGTATCGTATATGCCCTGCCACTGACGGTTTTCGAGTTTGACATTGTTGCACTCAAGACCATCGATGTACCCGGGCCATACGCAAAATATGCCGGTGAGATGCTCGGCCTGAATAACGTAATCACTGCGGAAAAAGAAACATGGGCCCTTGGCGGTGTGACAGCGAAAATAGTTGAAGAGCTTGACCCTTCACAGTTTTATGTCATTCAGGGTACTACGCTGATGCAGACTAACCTCCTGGCATTGAAAAAAAACGGACTGGTGCTTGATATCAATCCTGAAGTATATTCACGAACAGGCTTCTCAAATCTTCAGGGAAGCACTGATAATTCCGCTTTGCTTTTCCCTGATATGGGTGCAGATGAATATGTCTCAACGATGACTGATACAGCCTTCAGGGTGGTAAAAGCCGATACAGCATTTATCCGGATCCCATATTTGATTGAGATGAAAAAGGGAATGACACTGGAACAACAGGCTGCTGATGCTGCTCAAAGACTCCTCGAGCTGCGTGAAGGCAAACATCTGATACTTACGGGAGAGACGAATATTTTTCCTCAGGATGGGGCGGCTCTCGGTGAGATTAACAGGCTCGATCGTGAGTACACTGCTCTTTTTGCCGGAAAAAGCATGACTGAAACAAAGCATTTCCGTATATGGTTCACGCCAGTCCTCTCAATGGCGGGCGAGAAGAGAACAATCTTTAAATTTTCAGAAACCGGAGGAGTTTTACCTGCTTCAGCCAGCAGTGGTGCGCCCGTGCTGATTGAGCTGACACCATCCAACAAGACCAGGAACCTTAACCTTATCGTCAAACCCGCCACTTCGGAAAGGGAAGCAAATACTCCTGACAAATTATATTACAGAGTGCCTGATGTAGTTGATTTCAGGATTTCTTCCGGTAATGAAACACTTTATACCGGCCGTACGCTGATATATCAGTTTGGCAGTACAGTGACCCTGCCCTCAAATTTCATTATCGGAAAATAGGCAATGCAGGGCAGACCGCAGACTTATTGCACCTTCCCGGTGAACGTTTTCAGAAAATCCTCGTAGCTCTGCTTTTGCCAGCTGATGCCGCCGAAATATTCCAGCATGGGCTCAAAGTCCTTTGCGCTCTTGTAACCGGAGACCGGCGTTATCAACTCACCTTTAGCAGTGAGGAAAACTACGGTAGGGTACCCGAGCTTGCCTTGCAGAAGTGCGTACGCCAGTTGATGTGTCGCACCCATTTTACCGTCGTTAACGAATGTCCTGCCCTGAAAATTGACAGGGTCTTTTGATTCGGCATTGAATTTTACCGCGTAAAATTTCGAATTAAGTATCTCTGCAATCACAGGGTGAGAGAACGTATCCTTGTCAAGCTTCTTGCACCACCCGCACCAGTCAGTGTAGGCATCAATAAAAATCGGCCGTGGAGTGGCCTGTGCCAGTGCGACAGCCTCCTCAACGGAATACCATTTCACCGGTGTATTCTGGGCGGATATGAGTATCGCGGGCACCATAAGCAATAATACAAGAAAAGCTTTCTTCATGATCTGCGGATAATTATAATATTATTAATTCTTCAAGTTAAGACGAACAAATTTAATATTTCCATTGTATAACTAAAATTATGCCAGAAAGTTCAGGCGTCATGTTTTTTGCATAGGTTTTTCGAATGTTTTTTTTATACATTTACACACCTAATTTATAATTCTTCAATCGACAAAAATGGAAAAATTAAGAAAGACACTTGCCGATTCTAAAACTGCAAGATGGACTGCTCTGGCAGTTGTGGCATTCACTATGCTATGCGGATATTATCTTACGGATGTCATGGCCCCACTGAAAGGATTACTTGAAGGTCAGCTTCTTTGGAATAGTTCAGATTTTGGCTTCTTTACCAGTGCCTACGGATGGTTTAATGTATTTCTTCTGATGCTTATCATAGGAGGTCTTATTCTTGATAAGATGGGAGTACGTTTTACAGGGTTAATGGCTGCTTCAATTATGGTAATTGGTACGGCGGTTAAATATTGGGCTATCTCTACGCATAGCCTTGACGGTCAGATGTGGCATGTTCTGTTCTGGGACGTTAAGGCTCAGGTTCTGATGGCAGGAATAGGTTTTGCGATTTTTGGTGTTGGCGTCGAAACGGCCGGAATTACAGTTTCAAAAATTATAGTTAAATGGTTTAAGGGTAAAGAGCTGGCTTTAGCAATGGGGCTCGAAATGGCCACCGCAAGACTGGGCACGGCGCTTGCTCTTTCAACTTCAGTTCCGATTGCAAAAGCGTTTAATAGTGTTTCTGCCCCGATCCTTGTGTGTCTGATAATGTTATGTATCGGACTTATATCTTTCTTTATCTATACTTTTATGGATAAGAAGCTGGATGCTTCAACAATCGCTTATAATAAGTCTATTAACAAAGTTGATGACGAAGAAGCATTCCGTATTTCGGATATCTGGAAAATAGTCACTAACAGAGGCTGGTGGTACATCGCTATTCTTTGCGTCCTGTTTTATTCGGCGGTTTTCCCCTTCCTTAAATACGCGACTGACCTGATGGTTCAAAAGTTCCATATTAATGAAGACTGGGCGGGTTTAATACCGGCAATGTTGCCTTTTGGAACAATACTGCTCACACCTCTTTTTGGAAATTTATATGACAGGAAAGGAAAGGGTGCGACTATAATGATTATCGGGGCTATATTACTGATATTTGTTCATGTAGCCTTTACAATTCCTTTTCTTAATCAATGGTTTATTGCAATTCTACTTATCCTTGTCCTTGGAGTCGGATTTTCTCTTGTTCCTTCGGCTATGTGGCCATCAGTGCCAAAAATCATTCCTGAAAAACAGTTGGGTACTGCCTATGCGCTTGTCTTCTGGGTTCAGAATTGGGGTTTAATGGGTGTACCTGCATTAATAGGATGGGTCCTGAATAAATATTGTTTCATCGGTTATTTTGCTGTTGTAGGTACCGGTTTTATTACAACTCAGGGAGACCAGATTACCCAGGTTACCGTTTCTGACAAGAACTTCTATCCATTAACTGTGGTCGGCTCCATGGGCCGTAAGAATGAAGATGTCAAAATCTCCAAGTTCATTAAGAAGGATGATGGAACTATCTCAGCTGTTGTAACAGTTGCAAACGATACAATTAATTCTGAGTTCATTACTCAAAAATCTCTGAAAAAAGCAGTTAAAAAGAATGAGGTTAAGGTTACCCGTTATTCATACTCTGACAAAGAGGGAACTTTAATGGGTAACATTGACAGCTTTATTACTGCAGATGGTAAGAGGACATCAAAGTACAGCAATGTTTTTTCTTTCTATAATTATACATTGCCGATGATGATATTTACTGCCCTTGGCATTCTGGGGTTACTTTTTGCTTTCCTGCTTAAGGCAGAGAATAAGAAGAAGGGTTACGGCCTTGAGATGCCGAATATTGTTAAAGAATAATCAAAAACATTTCAGATATGAGTGATATAAGAAATCTTGAACCGAAACTTGTATGGAAGTATTTCCATGAGATAACACAGATACCCCGTCCTTCGAAGAAGGAAAAGGGGATGACTGAATACATGAAGAAATTTGGCAAGGAGCATAGTCTTGAGACAATCACTGACAAGACCGGCAATGTCATCCTTCGCAAACCTGCCACTAAAGGCATGGAGAACCGCAAGGGGATCATCATGCAGGGTCACCTCGACATGGTACCTCAGAAGAACTCCGATAAAAAGTTCGACTTTGAAAAGGATCCGATAGAGACCAGGGTGGACCAGGGATGGGTGAAGGCCAATGGGACTACGCTTGGAGCCGATAACGGTATTGGCGTGGCTGCAGCGATGGCTGCCATGACCGACCCGAAAGTCGTTCACGGACCACTGGAGGCACTTTTCACTGTCGATGAGGAAACCGGAATGACAGGCGCCAAGACTCTTAAGAAAGGCATTCTCAAGGGTGAGATCATGATCAACATGGACTCAGAGGATGAGGGTGAACTCTACGTCGGATGTGCAGGCGGAATAGATGTTAGCGCCACACGTAACTATAAGCAGGAAAAGACACCCTCAGGTGTGACTGGATATAAGATAACAGTGAAAGGACTGCGTGGCGGACACTCAGGCGTCGACATACATCTTGGCCGTGCTAATGCCAACAAGCTTATGTTCCGCTTTTTCCAGCAGGCTGAACATGACTTCGGGATGCGCATTGCCGACTTCAGCGGCGGAGACCTCCGCAACGCAATACCCCGTGAGTCCTTTGCCACTGTCATTGTTCCTTCAATAAAGAAGGCACAGTTTGAAAAGTTTGTGAAGGGTTATGAGAAGATGTACAGGAGCGAATTTAAAGAGGTTGACCCTGACATCAAAATGAGTGCAAAAGCATGTGATGCGCCTGCAAAAGTGATGAATGCGGGCGATCAGTACCGGATTATCAGATGCGTATTCGTTTGCCCCAACGGTATGCTGAGGATGAGCCACAGCATGCCCGGGCTTGTTGAGACATCCAATAACCTGGCTGTTGTAAGTATCAGGGAAGGCAAATTCCAGGCTCATTGCCTCACGCGCAGCTCAGTGGATACTGCCAAAGAGGCTACCGCCTGGAAGATCGCTGCAGGATTCGAGCTTGCTGATGCTGAGGTGGAGTTGTCAGGCAGCTATCCGGGATGGAATCCAGATATGGCAAGCCCGATACTTAAGACGATGCAGGAGACCTACCAGAAACTTTATGGCAAGGTGCCTGAGATAAAGGCTATTCACGCCGGTCTTGAGTGCGGTATTATAATGGGCGGATATCCGAAGCTTGATGCCATCAGCTTCGGTCCAACGATACGTTACCCGCACAGTCCTGATGAGAAGGTAGAAATAGAATCTGTTGGCAAGTTCTGGAATTTTCTTGTGGCAACGTTGAAAAACGCACCAGTCAAATAATCCGTTACTGTTTAACGGATATCTCTGCCAGAATATCATCTTTCATGACATTTTGACCGGGTTTGACAGCTATTCTGGTTACCGTGCCGTTTGTATCTGACTGGATCTCATTCTGCATCTTCATTGCTTCGAGTATCACCAGGGCCTCTCCACGCATCACTTCGGCGTTCTCACGCACCAGAACGTCAATGATCTTGCCTGGCATGGGAGCACGTACAACAAGATTCTCATTTTTGCCATGCGCGCTGCCAAGCACCTTCTTGCGCTGCATGGAAATAGGTGTCTCGACCGTGAAAGTATGGCTTATGTCATTGAAAAGGATCTCGTACCTGTTCTGCTTTGTCCGTACTATCTCAACGGGATAGCGTCTGTTCTTCCAGAGAACGTGAACGCCGTATTTTTCATCCTCCCGCAGCTCTATCTTATATTCACGTTTATTGACTTTGATGATATTCTTCAGCGGCAGGGTAAAAGAAAACTTCTGACCGTCATCTGACAGTGCGTAAAGCTTTTTTATTCCGGGTTTATCAGGTTTCATCAGATGCTTTTTAGAATTGTGTAAGCCTCTTTCTGAGAAGCCATGGCGTAAGCTCCTTGCCCTGACCGAAGCTTATGTTCAGTTTCTTTTCTGTAAGGTTCTCTTCGACGAAAAGCTTTGTTGCGAGCCAGGCCGCTATAGTCTCTTCATAATCACCGGTGCTATAATATTTGTCAAGGTCTTTTTCGATGAACGCTGTCGTGAATCTGCCTGACTGGAACAGATGGTTGCGCATCAGCATACGGAAGAACGGGAGCGTCGTTTTTGTACCCTTGATCCATACTTTATCCAGCGCCAGTTTGGTGTTTGTAATTGCATGCCTTCGATCGGAGCCAGTTACAATCAGCTTGGCGATCATCGAATCATAAGCTGCAACTATGCTCGAACCTGCACTGACACCCGTGTCGACCCTTATGCCCGGTTCGTCAGGGAAGCTTATTTTTTCTATCCTGCCAGGTGCAGGTGCGAATCCCGCCTGCACGTCTTCAGCGTTTATGCGGCATTCGATAGCCCAGCCTGTGAGCCTGACGTCCTCCTGACGAAGAGAAAGCTCTTCACCGTTGGCGACCCGTAATTGCTGCTCAATCAGATCTATTCCTGTAATCATCTCCGTTACCGGATGCTCGACCTGAATGCGGGTGTTCATCTCCATGAAATAGAAGTTGCGGTCCGAATCGAGAAGGAATTCGACTGTGCCGGCAGAGTAATATCCCACAGCTTTTGCTAACCTGACAGCCATTGAGCCCATTCTTTCCCTCAGATCGTCATCGAGGGCAGGAGAGGGGGCTTCCTCAAGCAGCTTCTGATGTTTCCTTTGGATTGAACACTCTCTTTCTCCAAGGTGAATGATGTTCCCATGCATGTCGCCAAGTATCTGAAATTCAATATGTTTTGGATTTTCAATATACTTCTCGACGAAGACACTTGGGTCATTGAAAGCTTTCTCGGCCTCGCGGCTGGCGAGAATAAACATCTTCTCCATCTCCGATGCCTGCCGCACAATGCGCATTCCTCGTCCACCGCCACCTGATGCTGCTTTAATGATCACGGGGTATCCTATCCTTTCGGCATGCTTCAGAGCCTCGTCTTCATCGGCGATGCTTCCGGGACTGCCCATAGCCAGGGGTATCTTATGCTTCAGGGCAATCTGCTTTGCAACGGTCTTGTTGCCCATCTTATATATTGAGTCAGGAGACGGGCCAATAAAAATGATGTTGTTATCCCTGCATCTTTCGGCAAAATATGCATTCTCGGCAAGGAAGCCGTAACCGGGGTGCAATGCATCACACTTTGTCTCCAGGGCAATGGATACCAGCTTCTCAATATCAAGAAAGACCGTAATTTCCGAAGACTCATCAACCTCATCATGTACGGTGTCAGCCAGGGAGAGGTACATTGCATTTGGCTCTGCGGCAGTTCGAATAGCCACGCACCTTATTCCCATCAGCTGTGCCGTCCTCATAATCCGCACCGCAATCTCACCCCTGTTTGCAATCAATATCCTCTTTATCTTCTTCATTTTTGATCTTCCAACTTTAGGCACTCCCAACTTTAGGCACTCCCAACTTCATAATGGCATATTCCCGTGCTTTCTTGAAGGCACCTTTACGCTCTTGTTGCTCAGTGCTGAGAATGCAGACAACAGTTTCAAACGTGTCATGGCAGGGTCTATCACCTCATCGATATAACCCTTTTCATCTGCAATAAACGGATTTGCAACTTTCTCGCGGTATTTTTTCACCAGTTCTTTTTTCATCGCTGCCGGGTCTTTCGCTCCGGCCAGTTCGCGCCTGTAAAGGATAGCCACGGCACCGTCCGGACCCATCACGGCAATCTCTGCTGATGGCCACGCGTAGTTGAAATCGCCTCCCATACCACGGCTGTTCATCACGATATAAGCGCCGCCGTAGGCCTTGCGCAGGATGACAGTGATACGAGGCACCGTCGCCTCAGCGTATGCAAAGAGAAGTTTCGCGCCATGTCTTATGATGCCAGAGTGTTCCTGATCCTTTCCCGGCAGGAAACCAGGTACATCTTCCAGTGTAAGTATGGGTATGTTGAAGGCATCGCAGAACCTTATGAAGCGTGCACCTTTCGTTGATGAATCTATATCAAGCACGCCGGCAAGCACTTTTGGCTGGTTGGCAACGACCCCTATGGTTCTGCCCTCCAAACGGCCGAAGCCGGTGACAATATTGGCAGCAAAAAGTTCAGAGGTTTCAAAGAAACTGTTGCGGTCAACGATAAGATTTATAACATCACGGACATCATAGGCCTTGTTGGGGTCATCAGGGACTATATCGCGAAGCTTCTCATTCACATCCGGAGTGTCTTTATCATATTCAGCAACAGGGGGGTTCTCCAGGTTGTTGGAAGGCAGGTAGGAGAGCAATTTCCTTACAGCTATAATGGTGTTTTCCTCATCATCGTATATCATGTTGGCGACGCCGCTCTTTCTCGCATGCACCTCAGCGCCCCCGAGCTCCTCACTGCTGATCTCCTCGTTGAGCACTTCCTTTACAACATTTGGTCCTGTCACGAACATATAGCTCGTATGGCTGGTCATGAAAACCCAGTCGGTAAGGGCAGGGGAGTAGACAGCGCCGCCGGCTGCCGGACCCATGACCGCCGATATCTGGGGGATAATGCCTGATGATTGTATTATGTTATTGAAAATGACAGCGTATCCGCTCAGGCTTGCGATGCCTTCCTGTATTCTTGCTCCTCCCGAATCATTGATACCGATAAACGGGGCGCCCATTTTCAGGGCCATCTCCTGGACCTTGGCGATCTTACGTGCATGAACAATACCCAGTGAGCCTCCCATTATTGTGAAATCCTGCGCAAAAGCAAAAACCAGACGTCCGTCGATCTTGCCGTGACCCGTAACGACTCCGTCACCGTAGGACTTTTCCACCTTCCCGAACTCAACACCCGTATCCAGGGGTGTGACAAAGGTATCAACCTCTTCAAAAGTGCCGGTATCAAACAGAAGCGCAATCCTCTCATGTGCCGTCAGCTTGCCTTTGGAGTGTTGTTTCTTTAAACGCTCGGCATTATACTGCTTTTTAAGAGCCTCCTCACGTTCGAGGTAAGATTTAAAGTATTTCCCGTTTATATCCATCGCTCCAGGATTGATTTAAAATGATAAGCCTGCCGTTCGGAACAGCATGACAAAAGTCATTAATTTACCGGTAATATCCAAAAATGGTCAGTGCACGAATTCTTTGATGGATCCGACCAGGATCCTGTAACCCTCATGGAAAGGTGCATGCCGTCAATGCTGTACCTTCGCGGCAAGAACTAATGCAGGCAATGATCCTTTCATCCTATGATGTTTTTGATAATAAGCTCCATCTTTTCATGCTGGGCCTCCATGCTTTTGAGCAACGCTATCTGAACTTTGTTTCTCTGCAGGTTATGCTGAGGATATTTGATCTTGTAGTATTTGTCGCCGTCAATATAGTCGGTCAGGAACCTTGTGGCCATAATATATGTTAGCAGTCTGGGCGCGAAGGCGAGGTACTCTTTTTCGGTATCATTCAGTGTACCCGTCATTTCTGACATGTATCCCCTGGCATAGGCTTCATAAATGCCGATGTCCATAGATACTTCAGAGATGTCCGGACTGTCCTCGTCGGCGGTATTTGATCCAGTGCGGATGGCATCGCCGAAGTCATAATGGACATAACCGGGCATCACCGTATCAAGGTCTATTATGCACAGCGCCCTGTCATTGCTGTCGAAGAGTATATTATTGAATTTGGTATCGTTGTGGGTAATCCTCAGAGGTATTCTACCCTTTTCTCCAAGCCTCACAATGATTTTCATTTCCTCCTCACGACTGGTAATCTCATCTATTTCGGCTCTGACGGAGGAGACTCTTCCGGCCGGGTCCTTCTGAATGACCCGGTGAAATGTTTCAAGCCTCTTCACAATATTATGAAAATCAGGTATCGTCTCGTGAAGCGGATCTCCCGGAAGATCTGCAAGCATGGCCTGGAACCTTCCTATCATTCTTCCACCTTCATAAGCTTTGTGATGAGAGTCAACTCTTTCATATGATTTATGGTCGGAAATGAAGATGAACATCCTCCAGAAATCTCCGTTTTCATCTGTGTACCATGACCGCCCGGTGTTTTTCTCGGGTATCAGCGTAAGGCACTCGCGTCTGATATCGCTGCCTTCAATTGCTGAGATCTTTTTGCGCATGTGTGCCGTGACCCTCTCCATATTCTCCTGCAGCATGGGTATATCCTTGAAGACATGGTGGTTAAGGCGTTGAAGGATATAATCATCACATTGTTCTTCTGCAGTAATGATGCGGTATGTGTCATGTATATGACCCGGTCCGAACAACTGACCGGACAAGTAGGTACCATCAGCTCTGAAACAGCCGTAAATCTTTTTAAGATCGGGTGTCATCACATCATTGTATTATCTGCCTTTAAGCCTGTAGCCGTGCAGTGAGTAATACAATAGCATGAGGTAACACGGCAGGCACACCCAGTATGCTGACTGGGTATTAAAGATATCAGCAAGCTTGCCGTAAAGAAGGGGAATGAGTGCACCGCCCACGACTGACATTATCAGAAGCGCCGATGCTGTCTTTGTGAATTTACCGACTCCATCGAGGGCCAGCGGCCACATCGAAGGCCAGACGAGCGCATTGGCAAGCCCCATCAGAGCCACGAAAAGAACAGTAACCGGTATTGTAAGCGTTACAGCATCAAACGTGACAAGGTCCCTGAAAGGCATTGTTATTTGTGTGGAAGAGGGGGTCATTATAGCTCCGACAGTAAAAATTATACCCAGCACGGCTGAAATGCGCAAGGCGTTAACCTGGCTCAGCGCTTTGGGTATCAGTATTATGCCCATGACATATCCGATGATCATCCCCAGCATCGTAAGAGATGTGAAGTATTTTGCAGAAGACATATCAATACTCAGTGACTGGCCGTACCGGATGATTGTGTCACCGGCAATGACCTCCACGCCTACATAAAAGAAGAGTGCAACAGCACCTATTATCATATGCGGAAAATGCCATATACTGGTTTTGTTGACGTTTGTCTCACCGACCTCTGGTTCCTCTGCTTCAGTATCCACCTCAGGCAGGTGAGCCAGGGTCAGCAGAAATCCCAGCGCCACCAGAATGACTGCCATTATTATATACGGATTAATGACCCGTGTCGCAAGCTGGTCAAGGATTTCTCCGCGGGTAACAGCATCTGTTATTGTGGCAAGCTGCTGATCAAGGACCTTGGAACCTTTCATTATATGCGCACCGATAATAATGGGAGCGATTGCCCCGGCGAACTTGTTGGCAATCCCCATCATGCTTATCCTTTTTGCAGCGCTCTCACGCGGACCAATGATAGTAACATAAGGATTTACCGCGGTCTGCAGCAGAGCCATTCCCGTTCCCTGAACAAAAAGCCCTAGCAGAAATATTCCATAATTTCGTGAAAGAGCCGCAGGGATGAATACCAGGGCTCCCGCTGCCATGATCCACAGGCCAATTGACATTCCCTTCCTGAAACCTGTCTTTTTAAGCAGTGCGGATGATGGAAGGGACATGACGAAATACGAAATGTAAAAGGCTGTGGTTACAAAATAAGCCTGAAAGTTGGTCAGCTCACATGCAGTCCGGAGAAACGGTATCAAAATGCCATTCAGCCATGTGATAAAACCGAAAATGAAAAAGAAAACGGCAATCACTGCCAGGCCAATCACATAATTTTTGCGACTCATCGGGGCCGCTGTGTCAACTGTGTTCATTGAATATCTGTTGTTATATTTTGGTTATTACCGCAGTGCCATATAACGCGGGGCGGTCAGGATCCAAAACTACAATTTTATTATTCAAACTGCAATAATGACAGTTTTGTTACTTTTCATCATCAATGGCGGATAATTCTGTGCATAGTATTAATTTTGCGCCATATTTTACAGAGATGAGCAACAAAGAGTTAATTGAAAAGATACGGGGCAAGAAAGGCTTTATCAGCGATATGGATGGCGTTATATACCATGGTAACAAACTTTTGCCGGGTGTGCCTGAGTTTGTGAAATGGCTCAAAAAGGAAAACAAGAAATTCCTCTTTCTTACCAACTCAAGCGAAAGAACGCAGAAGGAGCTCCAGGAAAAGATGATGCGTCTTGGGATTGATCTCGATGAGAGTGCTTTCTACACAAGCGCTCTTGCCACAGCAAACTTTCTCGCAATGCAGAAACCCGGAGGATCAGCTTATATTATCGGTGAAGCCGGCCTTATCAATGCCATGTACAACGCCGGCTATTCAATGAATAATTTTAATCCTGATTACGTGGTTGTCGGCGATACGCGCAGCTACAGCTTTGAAAAACTCGAGCAGGCTGTCAATCTGGTTCTCAAAGGAGCCAAGCTTATTGGGACCAATCCCGATGTCACCGGTCCTGCCGAGAACGGTATCATACCTGCAACCAGAGCTCTTGTATCACCCATAGAACTTGCTACGGGACGGCATGCTTACTTTGTCGGAAAGCCTAACCCTCTGATGATGAGGATAGCCCTGAAGAGGATCGGTTGCTCCAATGACGAGACAATAATCATAGGTGACAGGATGGATACAGATATTATTGCAGGGATAGAATCTGAAATTGATACGCTCCTGGTGCTTACCGGCATATCAACACTCAGGACAGTCGATAAATTCCCCTATAGACCAACCTATATCCTTGATGGCGTTGCTGATCTTGTTCAGTAGATCCTGGCTCTCTGAACTTTCTCCTTTCGCCTTTCTCCTTTCGCCTTTACCCATAATCCCTTCTGCCTTGGTCAACCGAATACCTGGAAGAGGCGTTTTACGACTCTGCTTCCTGCAAAGCTTGTCAGGTAATAAAGCGATGTTTTCAGCCCCGGGGCTGATTTTCTGAGATATACGCGTGCCAGCTCCATTTCCCCGACGACGTAATAGTACCTGGCCCTGGTTCCGTTGATACGGTATATTGCCTCGGACACTTCTGAAGAATATTTTTTACGGTAAGATTCTGCAGTACGGATTGAGAGGTCATATTCTTTCTCCCTGTAGCGCGACTGAAGGGATAGATTCTCTCCGCTGACATACCTTGCAGCCAGGACCTTGTTACAGTGGACTGACGAATGTCCCTCGAAGAGCCTGAGCAGCCAGTCGTAATCGACACAACCGTACTCTTCCTCAAAAAGCACTGAGGAAAGCTCACGGCTGATCATTATTGTGCTCATATAGACAGGCTGGCCGCTCTTTCTCCTTGCCAGCCTGTAACGAAAGGTCTCATTCTTTTCAAAATAAATGACAGAAGGTTCCCCGCTTCCAACGAAAGAGCTCGTTTTCCTTGTACTGTCAATAACCTGGTAGCCCGTGGTGATTATGGGAGCCCTGTCAGCAACTGAAAGCTGGGTTCTGATTTTCTCAGGGTGCCACGTGTCATCGTGGTCAATCAGTGCGATATAATCCCCCGTGGCGTTCTGCAGACCTATATTTCGTCCCCTGTTTGGCCCGCCGCTGGGTTTCTGCGTGGACAGAGGCTGAAGTCCCAGCGATCTTAATATCTCTACTGTGTTGTCTTTCGAACAGTCGTCTATTGCCAGCAACTCGATTTCAAAATCGGTCCCATTGCCTGCCTGGGAAAGCACGGATTCAACCGTCCGTTTTATGAACGGAGCGGAATTGTATGTCCCCAGAATGACTGAAACCTTGATCATAGCCTGAACAAATTAAATCAATATTTCCCAAAAGGGCGCCAGCGGGCAAGTGAATAATAAATGCGAATGATCCCTAAGAGCTTTGGAGAGAAATATTTGTCTTATCTTTGTTATACTAAATCAGTGATGGGGGGAATAATGATAAAGTTTTTTCACATTGCCAAATTCATGAAAAGGGGAATCTGGTTGCTAATTTTGCTTTCTCTGATTATCTCGGGAAAGGTTGAAGGTAAGAAGAATAACAAGAAAGAAACTGTATCCGGTTTCGTTACAGATATAAACAATAAACCGGTTGCCGGAGCTATGATTCTGGTGGACAGGCATCAAACTGATGTCGTAACCAGCAAAAAAGGCTTTTATAAGGTCAGGATAACCCCAGGCAGCATGATGATCGGAGCCTGGTCTTACGAAAATGGTTCAGCCGAAGCGGCCCTGGATGGAGGCACAGAAGTAAATATTGTGCTTTATGGCCAATATGCAATTCAGGGTTTTGAACCGGCCAGGGTTAATGATGATGAGATGATAAACATAGGTTATGGGAAAGTACGCAGGAAAGATCTCACCACATCTCCGGGCCATATCGACGGGGACGCAGACAAATATGCTTCCTATACCAGCATTTATGATATGATCAGGGGTGAAGTTCCCGGCGTGCAGGTCGTGGGCAACCAAATTCTTATCAGGGGAATTAGTTCGATAAACTCTAGTAACGACCCGTTGCTTGTCGTTGACGGAATGGCAGTCTCAACCATCGATGGGATAAGTCCCAGGGAAGTTAAATCCATTACTGTGCTTAAGGGTTCTGATGCAGCGATTTATGGAACAAGGGCTGCCGGAGGGGTTATCCTTATCGACCTGAGAGGCGCCGGAGATAAATAATCGTCACTGAGAAGTTTTGCCTTTGGTCCCGGTAAGGCTTTCTTACACTTGTTTTTCTTTCTCTTTCTCTTTCTCCTTTGCCAGTCTTCTCGCAATAATCTCGTTATCTTCCTTGGCGCGTAAATCCCTGATAAGGGAATACTCTTCTCTGCGTTTGGCTACAGATTTTATGTTTTCCTGACTTGCTTCAGGAAACTGATCTTGTGATGTTATTTCGATTTGCATGGCGCAAAGATACTACAAAATGAAGCTCTTATTACATAAACTACTGAAATTCTTTTCAATATGAATACCTGCGGCTGAAATAAATTTTTAAAGACCCATCCTAAGTCATGTTTATATTTAACGGTTAAGCATAAAATCTAGTCAGACAGTAAGCTTTCGTAATTCCATTTTAAACGCATATTCTGATTTTAGAACTGTACCCCGGAATCAGCTATGGGGGTTTTTTATTATCTTTGGAGTATTGGCAGCACTCTTTGCTTATTGGCTGCAACTAATCAGGCTAACAATGAAGACAAAAAAAGTCATTTTAAAAGTTACCGGTGTTCTTCTTTTTCTTTTTATGTTAGGTTTTTATTCCTGCGAAGAGTCTTGCTGGACATGCAAAAAAGCCAACGCCGAGGATATATCAGCCTGCTCCGAATCAGCCAAAAATATTTGGGAATCACTGGATTATGTATGTCTCCAGGATCAATAAAAAGAGCATCTTTGATATTTGCTGGCCTCGGAAATCACATCCGGGGTCTTCTTTTATAAATTCCACCCTCTGATAACTTTGTTCAAAAATGCCTTGCATTGTGAATAACTTCTTATTCCCGCTTACATTAATACTTTATTTTTGAAGTACTGGCAGCCCCCCGACTATGTATCGCCCGTTCCGGGCAGCAGATAATGCAGACATTGACGAATGTAATTTGACAAACATGGGGCTGCCTTTTCTTTTGTCAATCTTCATTTTCTTTCTGACAGAGGTTATTTGCCTTTTGGAAACGCCCAAAACATTCTGTTATTGTACCGAAACAGGCTTTTTCGTTGATTCCTTAACACAATAAACTAGGTTGACTTATGCTTTTTTTAACATAACTTTGGATCGTTTTATACAACATATCAATCTGATTATGAAGAGGAGAAAAGTTATTTGCAAAGTAGTTGTTATTCTTCTTTTCCTTTTAATGTCAGGTTTTACTTCCTGTGACCCGGTTAACCCATGCTGGGTTTGTGTAAATCCCCATAACAGCACAGACTGGCAGGAAGTCTGCAATTCGCTGTCTAAAAACAAATGGGAATCTTACGGTTATATCTGCACTCAGGACTAAAACCTCTTATCGGACAGCGTAAATAAGATCCGGGAGCTTTTTCCCGTCGGGCGAAGCAGGGAGAAGACATTGCCCTTTTTTATGACCGGTTTGATATTTAATAATGCTTCTGCTAATCTGATTTATATATTTCAGGTACTATCGGAATAAATAATTAATTGATTTTGTGGAATTTTGCAGTGTGAATTCCAAATTGATCATTGATTGAGTTCCATAAACTCTATTTACTGAAATAACCTGGCAAAGGACCTTCTTATGAGCTTTCAGCAACGCAATAATATCTTTCGCATATATTGAGTTAGCCTGTGGGTTTGTATCCTGATCGGGAGTAGTTTTTCTGACTTCTTTATCTCTCGTATCTCCCGGCCTCCATGTATGCCAATCAGACTCAATTACATATTTCCTGGAACCTGTATCCCATTCCTGTTTGAAGGCAGCCGGCTGATGCACATAAATCTTAGGACTGTCATCAAAACTGAAAACCAGGCTCTGAACTACATTTCCATTGTCCATTTTATCATTCAATAAAATCTGTCCTTCTATCTGATCGTACGGATTTGTCACCTTTTGTTTGGTAGAGGCCGTTATATTGCGAAGTACCCGTAGTGTTCCCTTACCGTTATTTGATGTGACATATGCAATCCTGTACGTTTTATCATATGTTTCAGCTGTCTGCGCCTTCCATTGTCCGTATGCGGCACCGCCCAACAGTAAAAATGTAAAGCAAAAGATTATATTTTTCATGTCTTCAGAATAGTTATTATTAAAATGAGATAGGTATAAGAATACCGGTTTTTCAGTTGCAGTATTAAGCTTCAATCATTGTAACGTTCAATTTGTAATAAAGTTACATCTCCTGGGACCGGGAGTTTTTAAAAGGAAATGTGTTTCTGTTTTTGGTCTTTTGACCAAAATTTGAAATTCATAATACAGGTATCCTGTACGTGAATTTATCTTATCTTGTTACAAAAAATCAATCAAATGAAAACAAACAGACAACAATTATCATCCGGAATTGTACGGATATTCCCGTTTTTACTGCTGATGGCAGTAGTTGTTCAGTGCACCGGACCCGAAGGACCTATGGGACCAAAGGGAAATGACGGACAGGACGGTTTAAATGGTTTAAATGGCGTGGATGGTATTAATTATACCCATTCAGTCATCTATGATGTTGAGGCTTCGGAATGGACTGGTGATATTAACGGATATGATGCATGGCTTGACGTCCCTGAAATAACTGAAGATATATATTACGAGGGAGCAGTCCTCGTATATAGGTTAATTGAAGATCTGGATCCGAAAAGCTTCAACCTTTTACCTTATACGTATGTGGACAATGCTTTGATAATTTATATGGATTATGATGCTTATATCGGAGGTATTGATTTGATTTATAAGGAAGTTTACGATGGAGTCAACGATACCCCTGAAATGGCAGGTCTTATGTCATTTAAAATAGTGATCATAGAGGGACTTTCACTGGCTGAATTGAAAGACATGGTGAATATCAATGATATTGCTGCAGTTTTAAGTATGCTTAATGTCGATAATGGACAAATAAGAATTAAGTGAATTGCAAAAACAAACATTAAACAAATTGCGTTTGGAATTATCTTCTTTGTTTTGGTGAATTCCTGTGATCAGGGGACACGGTGGAATGGGATTATTGTATTGGGAAGGTGAAAAATTCGGAAGCGGAATATGTAATTGACTTCTGTATCGCCCTCAGGCATCAGCTCGGAAGTCTAATTCCGGAGGCTCTGATTACACAAAGTGAAGGGTTACAACAATAGAGGTAATATGTTAATTATGTAACTTTTTTAAAAAATTGTGTAACACTCATCCGGTCAGGAGCAACGACCTTTGGAGTGTTAAAATCATGGGTTAGGTTTAGGGTTGAGTATACTCCATCCATCCAAAATTAAATTCAATAGGATGGATGGAGTTACTTTTTTATAATAAACTTGATTATACCTGCAATTATGAAAAAGGTCTTAATTTTTACATTGGTTATTTTTTGTAGGGGCTATTATATAAACGCTCAGGTGAATCCAAATGCCATTGGCTTGCGCTTTGGTGGTAATGGTAATGTAAACGGAGTAGAATTATGGGGATTAGCATTAGGTGTACGTTATACCTGGTAAAATCCGGTTTGACGAAATTAAATACTTACCTGATAAATAATTACGGTATTTTAAATAGGCACCATGATCCACAGAGGGGTTCTGCACAAAAAACATCGTGTGGGAGGGGATTATGCTGCCTGCGGCAGCATGATCCGCAGAGGAGGCTCTGTGCAAAGAGCATCCGCCTTCGGCGATCATTTTTTTATTCTTCGTGAGCCTTACTGAAGCAAGCTTCAGCGGCTCCCTCAAATAAAAAAATCCCGCTGACGCGGGATGCTCTTTGTGATCCCGAAGGGATTCAAACCCCCAACCTTCTGATCCGTAGTCAGATGCTCTATTCAGTTAAGCTACGGGACCTTTGCGGTGCAAAGATAAAATATTTTCCGGTTTTTATTGTTTAATTTTATAGCCGGATTCACACAACGGGATTAGGCGCATATTGCAGATTTCAAAACAATTATGGGAACACATGAAAAAGGGAATAAAAATATTCGGGATCTCAATTGCGGCACTACTTGTCATAGTAATTGCAGCTGCATTCATAATTCCGGTTGCATTCAAGGATAAGATCAAGGCCAGGGTAGAGACTGAGATCAACGGAATGCTCAATGCAAAAGTATCATTTGCAGATTATAAACTGAGCCTCTTCAGGGCATTCCCGGATGCCGCATTCACGCTCAAAGACCTGAGTGTGACGGGCACAGGCCGCTTCGATGGAGATACCCTGACATCCGCTAAAACTGTAGCTATCATTTTTAATCTCAGGAGTTTATTCGGTGGCAAGGCATATGAAATCAAGTCGATCTCAGCAAACCAAACTCTTATAAATGCAATTGTACTTGAGGATGGTACAGCAAACTGGGATATCATAAAGGAAACACCGGAAGACGTTGTGAAAGACACTGCAGGGACGTCGCAGGCAACGCCCATGCAGGTGAAATTACGAAAATTCAGTATAACGGACGGACGCATTTTTTATACAGACCGGGAGTCAGATATTACCGCTGTACTTGAGGATATGGTATTCAATCTTTCCGGCAACATGAGTGCATCACAGTCTGATCTGGACCTGAATCTAAATGCCGGCAAGGTTAATTTCGTTATGGATAAGATACCATATCTGACAGACGCAAAGGGGAATTTCCGTGCCGGCATCGATGCTAATTTAGATTCGATGATATTTGTGCTCAAGGATAACTCATTGACAATAAATGATATAGTTCTGAACTTTGCAGGAAAGATCGCAATGCCGGGTGATGATATCTCCACCGACCTTGCATTCAATGCCCCGGAGACCACCTTCAAGTCGCTTCTGTCGCTGGTGCCGGCCTTATACATGAAAGACTTTGAAAAACTAAGGGCATCGGGCACAGTCTCGCTGGAAGGTACTGTCAAAGGTATATACAGTGATGCCGACAGCACCATGCCTGACGTCGATGTAAGGCTTGCTGTAAATGATGGCGTTATCAGCTATCCGGACCTGCCTGAAAAAATTACCGCAATCAACGTAAAGGGCGAGGTGAAGATGGACGGAACAAAGATGGATAACACCACTGTTGACGTAAGCAAATTCCATTTTGAACTGGCAGGTAATCCATTTGACATGACGATGAAGCTTGCGACGCCCGTCAGCGACCCTGCAGTCTCTTTAGCCGCAAAGGGCAGGATTGATCTGGCGAAGCTGCAAAAGGCCATACCCCTCGACAGCATCACCCTGAACGGAGTTATTGACGTTTCACTTGCCCTTGCAGGGAGGATGTCAATGCTGGAGAACAAAAAATATGATCAGTTTAAGGCTGACGGGGCACTTACTTTAACTGAAATGGCTGTTGAAATGGCTGAACTCCCTGCCATCAAGATAAATACTGCTGCATTTACCTTCAGTCCTGCCTTTGCTGATCTCAGTCAGCTGAAGATGAAAGTAGGGGAGAAGAGTGACTTCACAGCCTCAGGAAGACTTGAGAATTATATACCTTACCTTATCTCCGGTGATACTATAAGGGGCAAACTGTCGCTCTCCTCTAATTCAGTCGATCTGAATGAGATACTGGATACAATGCCATCTGATACAAGCAAAAATGATACTTCTCTTGCTGTAATCCAGATACCGAAAAACATCGATTTCATATTTGATGCAGTCATCAACAGGCTGGTTTTTAACAAGCTTATTGCTGATGAAGTAAAAGGCCGTATCATTGTTAAAGACGGCGTAGTCACTGTCAGTAAAGCAGGCATGAAGACGCTTGGCGGCTCTCTGCTTTTCAATGCGGTTTATGACACAAGAGATACCCTCAGGCCGAAGGTCGATGCTGATCTGCTTGTCAGCAGGGCGAACATAAAGGAAGCATTCAATGCCTTTAACACTGTGCAGAAACTTGCTCCGGTAGCGAATGGTCTGGGCGGCAATGTTACAATCGGTTTAAAGTATAAGAGCCTGCTCGGAAGCAATATGATGCCTGTCATAGGCACAATCACTGGTGGCGGTAATATATCGTCAGAATCGGTGCAGATACTTGAATCAAAAACCTTCGACCTGATAAAGAACGTGTTGAAGCTTAATCAGGCATACAGCAACACCATAAAAGACCTGAAGGCGACATTTGCCATAAATGACGGCAGGCTCTTTGTCAATCCTTTTGACACAAAGATCGGAAACATAAAACTGAATATAAGCGGCGACCAGGGACTTGACAAGACACTTAACTATGTCGTCAGGACCGAGATACCCAGGGCAGATCTCGGTGAGGCGGCCAATGCCCTCATGGGATCACTTGCAGCCCAGGCTGCCACAATAGGTCTTAATCTTACCCCGCCGGAAATCATTAAAATCAACCTTAAGGTCGGCGGCACCTTCCTTAAACCTGTCATTACTCCATCCTTTGCAGGAAGTGAGGGAGCAAGTGCAGCAACAACTGTGACCACAGCAGTGAAAGAGGAGGTTACGCAGAAGGTGAATGATGCTGCCAGGGAGCAGGCTGACAAGATATTGAAAGAAGCAGAAGATAAGGCGAACATGCTTCGCAATGAAGCTGCCTCATCAGCCAAAACTATACGCAGCGAGGCTGACCTTCAGGGCAAGAAGCTCATTAAAGATGCAGAATCCAAGGGTACAATTGCAGTTATGGCTGCAAAAAAGACTGCTGACGTGCTTAATAAAGAGGCCGACAGGAGAGCTGCACAGCTTGAGACTGAGACGAATACCAGGGCTGACAAGATACTGGCGGAAGCCAAAGCAAAGGCAGACGAGTTGCTGAAATGAAAAAAGCCACTCTTCAGTGGCTTTCTCATATCCGCTATCAGTTAATATATCTTTTCTCTGATACGTGCTTTCTTGCCGGTAAGGTTTCTCAGGTAGAATATTTTCGCTCTGCGCACCTTACCGTATTTATTGACCTCTACCTTGTCGATAAAAGGGGATGACACAGGGAATATTCTTTCAACTCCTATGTTACCTGACATTTTACGAACCGTGAAGGTTGCAGTCATACCGGTGCCTGATCTCTGCATGACCACGCCGCGATACTGCTGTATCCTCTCTTTGTTACCTTCCTTGATTTTATAGTGTACTGTAACAGTGTCTCCGGCTTTGAATTTTGGAAACTCACTCTTTACAGCGTACTCCTTTTCAACTACTTTCATTAAGTCCATCGCGAAAAAAATTTGTGTTATCTACTCTTTTCAAAATCGGTCGCAAAGATAGAAATTAATTTTTATTATCCTCAAAACAATCCGAGAAAATAGCGATTAATTAATGACCTGCATCTTCGGGCTGCCTTATCTTATCACCTGCATCCTCCGCAATCCGCCGGTACCACTCCTCAGGATAGCCGGGTTGCAGTAGAGTCGGGTTGACAAACTTATAGCCCTCTTTAGGAGGATTCTTTGTTTTGACATTGCCATCCATATATTTGGTAAATAGGAATTTGTACAATTCGCGCCACTGGCTTACAGTGTAATCGCCTGCTTTTACTGAATAGTCCGTCACGTAGGCAAGGGCTTCCTTTGGAGATTTTTTGTACAGCGCTGATGCAGTTTTATCAACATCGGCAGTCTCAGCCATATATTTATGTTCAAGCTCTTTTTGTTTTGCCTGGAGGTCAGGGGTCATGACGCTGGCCCTGCTATAGACAAAATTCGTCACTTCATTGAAAGTCCAGAAACCTGATGTTTCACTGTATGTCATCATATCGCCGTTGCCTACTGCAAATGATTTGGGAACGGCTGTCATACCGCAGTACATGGGAGTATAAACGGTATAGAAGGTATCATCAACGCCGAACCACAGTATACCTCCAACAGGGTCAGGCAGCCAGCTGCGACTCTGGGTAATAAAAGAGAAACCTGTCTGCTGCGTGGATATGGCTCTTTCATTTATATAATTCACGCCGTCCACGCTCCAGGTCATAGGTCTCCACCTTACCGTGCATTTAAAAGGACCAGCGCCTATGTCTTGTGTCATGTCCATGGGTGTCCCCTGAAAATAGTCCCTCATCATGCCGAAGACATCCTCAAGGCTTAGTTTATTATCCGGTTTTATCCAGAGAGGCATTCTGTGTTTAAGGTTATGGCCAAGGGCATAGTCAAGATATTCTCCCATTGAGTTGTTGACTTTGTTGAATCCTGTCCATACGCGTGCTTCACAGGCGCGGGCTCCGCTGAAAGTAACAGGTTGAAATACATCACTGAAGCTGAAATCGGCGTCGGTGCCGTTATACCATCCGAACTTGCGGGCCACGTCAGCAATATCATATGAATATACTGTCTCCACTTCCGGGTTGAAAACCTTTGCAATCTCATTTGATGTAATTGAGGTTTTTCCGTCAGCCAGAGGGAATGTCTGTATTCTTGCCTGGTTGGCGTGACCTGAAATATACCCATCCGGTATTCTCCGTGCAACAAATGAGAATCCCAGCGTGCCTGGTCCCTTGCCAATGACTTCCATGATCCAGACTTCATTGGGATCAGATATTGAGAAAGATTCTCCTTCACTGCAGTATCCGTACTTCTCAGTTAGTGTGACCATTGTATAAATTGCTTCACGGGCATTTTTTGAGCGTTGAAGGGATATATATATCAGGCTGCCATAATCCATTTTGGCTTCAGGGTTGTGGCACTCCTCCCTTCCTCCATAGGTCGTTTCTCCGATAGCAACCTGGCAGCTGTTAATGTTACCTACAACTGAATATGTAAATGAAGCCTCCGGGATTTTTCCAAGGAATTTGCCCGTATCCCATTCGTACACATCACGCATCGCACCAGCTTTATACTTCATTGCCGGATAGTAATACAGCTCACCGTATAATACATGTGAATCTGCTGCATATGTGATCATGGTGGAGCCGTCTTTAGTCGCCCCTTTGGTTACAAGAAAATTGGTACATGCTTTGCTTTGCTCGGATGTAACCCAAAATGAGAGCAGCAAGGTCAGCATCAGTGCTGTTATCCTTTTCATAATAAAACCTGATTTATGTTAATAATCTGTGATTAAACTAATTAATATAACCTGTTTTGTCCCGGAAACTCTGGAACAGCCGTCAAAAATAGCATCTTTAATTAAATAACAATGCCCTTAAGAATCATTATTACTGATCTGATCCGGTCGCCGTCTGCAAATTTGACAGAATATTCGGACTGAAGCCGGGGGTCTCCCATGAAGACTCCTTTCCTTCTGAATGTCATCATGCTTTCCTTCTGGTGCCGGCCAGACAGGTGGAATTCTTTTGCTCCCGTCGTGGTGGCAAGGAGGGCGATATTGTATTCAGTAATTCCGCCTCCCGGCATTATTTTTATCCGTTCGCCGGCAGTCGCCACCAGCCCCTTTAATACCTGTGTGCCTTCAATTGCCGAGCGGGCCTGTCCTGATGTGAGTATCCTTGCTGCACCGGCATTTATAACATCTTCAAGAGCTTTTTTAGGGTCGCGACACATGTCAAAGGCCCTGTTGAAAGTCACTTTCATTGGAGAGGCATATTCAACCAGCAGGGCGGTACGTTCGATATCAACTGTGCCATCCCTGTTAAGGATGCCTGTGACGATACCTTCAGCTCCAGCTTCGCCAGTCTTTTCGATATCACGCCTCATAACGCTGAAATCCCTGTCACTGTAAAGAAAATCACCGCCCCTGGGCCTTATTATGACATTCACTTCAATGCTGATATTGTTACAGACAGACTCTATCAGACCGGCGCTGGGAGTTATACCACCCTCGGAAAGCGCCGAGCATAATTCAATCCTTCCGGCTCCTGCAGCCTCGGCAATAGTGGCAGACTCAAGAGAGTCAACACATATTTCAACCTGAAAAGACAAATCTTTGTTTTGAGGTTTTGAAAGTACATAATATTTAGGTATTATTGTGTGATCTAAAACAATAAATCAGATGAAACCTACTTTATTGGTGCTTGCTGCAGGAATGGGCAGCAGGTATGGCGGAAACAAGCAGCTTGATCAGGTTGGCCCGTCAGGTGAAACGATTATTGATTATTCAATTTACGATGCCAAGAGGGCAGGGTTCGGAAAAGTGGTCTTTGTTATCAGGCGTGACATCGAGGAACAGTTCAAGGAAACATTTGTAAAACGCCTTAAGAATGTCATCCAGATTGAATATGTATTCCAGGAACTGGGAAATCTTCCTGCTGGCTATAAAGTACCGGAAGGCCGGCAGAAACCATGGGGTACCAGTCATGCCATCCTTGTCACCGAGCCAAAAATTCATGAACCTTTCGGGGTCATTAACGCCGATGACTACTACGGAGTTGATTCATTCAAGGTGCTATATGACTTCCTCATGCAGGACAAGAGAGACACTAATTTCTGTATCGTAGGATACAGGCTGGGTAACACCCTTTCAGACCACGGTCAGGTAAATCGCGGCATTTGCAAGGTAAACAAAGCCGGCTTCCTCGAGACCATGGTTGAGACCCGCGGTATTGAGAAGAAGCCTGATGGCATCTTTGCACCTGATGCGCAGGGTGTTGTCCATCAGTACACGGGTGAAGAAATTGTATCAATGAATCTCTTCGGCTTTAAGCCGTCATGCTATCATTATCTGAACATAGAATTCAAAAACTTCCTTCAGGAGCGCATCAGCGATCCGAAGGCAGAGCTTGACATACCCACGTCACTTGACAAATTTGTGAAGAAGGGAGAGATAACCATTCAGATACTGAGGAGCAGCAGCCGCTGGTTTGGTGTCACTTATCGTGAGGACAAGCCATTTGTTGTTGACAGCATACGCAAAATGGTTGACAAGGGCCTCTATCCTGAAAAACTCTTCTGATCAGAGCTTTACCATTTGAATTCTGTCTTCAGTATTGATTTGTTGCCGCGGTCGTCGGTGACCCTGAGTTCCATGTGATGCAGGGCGTTACCGTTTAAGACAAGTGCTTCAGGCCTGTATATCAGCAGGTTGTTCTTGGCGTCATATTCAGCAAGCACCCACTGGCCATCAACCCATGTATCATAGCTTTTAATGCCTGAGAATTCATCAGTGATTGTCACGGTGAATACCTGCTTTCCTGTCAGGTTTGCTCCTGAAGCAAAGGAAGGCTTTATCAGGGGAGCCACAGTGTCAATGGTGACAACATAATCACCCAGTGTGCTGACATCACCGCTTACATAACCGTATCGCAGGTCACCGCCGGAATACGAAGGAATTCCTTTTTCGTCAAGCACGGCAAGGCACATCTTTTCCTCTTTTCCCTCAATGACGGTATCAGGCCTTATTGACAGCCTGTACCTGTCGTGCACGGCAACATACTTATTATGCACAGAATGAACGGGAGAGAGGAATGTACGTATTGAACTTTTTACATCATAAACAAAAAACAGCGTGTCATAGAGAGCTCCGGCAGGAAAGTGCACCCTGATGCCGTCAGCCGTGAAATCAGAAGCTTTACCAAACGGAATAATTTTGCTGCAGTTTATTTCAAGAGGTCCGACGGGAGCCTCCGACAGAGATCTTACCCTGAATGATGCTGTTGACCTGTTGCCGGCGGCATCGCGAACAATAATATTTATCCTGTGATCAAGGTTATCACTAAAATTCAGAACGCCGCTGTTGACCCGGCAGTTGTACATTGACAGGTGGTTTCCCGGTTGAATGAACAACTTATGAATGTATTCGTTATCAGCTATTTTAGCTTGATAGTCGATGTGGCTGTTGAGATATCTTGATTCGTTGAAAGAGAAACGGTCTGCAGTGAAACAGTAAACTTTCACTGAATCAACCAGAAGCTCTATCGAATATATCCCGCATTTGTTGGGGCTGTTATCAAGGTTATCCCAGCATTTTATGCCTATTCCCGTCTGACCGTAGATAACTGGTATACCACTGTTTGGAAGCGTATAGGAACCGTTTGAGGCTGCAGCTTTCATCGACAGGCTGCCATGGCCTTTGTTTACTGAAGATTGCCTTGTAATCGGGTAAATGATGATTTTGTCTATTACAGGCCTGATCCTGTCGCTTATCCCAATATCAAAGTTCAGCGGATTCAAAGTCTCTTCTGTAGATGAATCCCTGATCTCAAAATGGAGGTGAGGACCAGTTGAACCTCCTGAGTTACCTGACCATGCAATAACCTCGCCTCGCATTACTTTAAACTGGTCACGCACAGGATACAAAGAGACGCTGAAACTCTTGAGTTCATATTGTTTCTTCTTCACAAACTCCTCGATATCAGGACGAAAGCTTTTAAGATGAGCATACACGGTCGAATACCCTGAGGGATGGCGGATATAAATTGCCTTGCCGAAACCTGACGGACTGACGGCTATACGATAAATATATCCATCGGCAGCAGCCATCACCTCCTTACCCGTCACTCCCCCGGTCCTGTAATCGAGTCCCGAGTGAAAATGGTCATTTCTTAGCTCAGCAAAACTCGCTGACAGCGAAGGTGCTTCCTTCAGGGGGCTGACGAAGAGTTTTTCCCTGATATTCTGTGAACTTATAGTCAGAGATACTGTTAAAGCAACTGTGAGGAAGAGTATTTTTTGATTCATGATTTAAACCTGATGTGCAAAACTAAGTTTAAGCACCAAAAGAGCAAACTTAATGCCATCATTTTTTTGAAAAGAGTAAAAAAACTGTTATTTTTGTCACTATAGTTGTCAGTTATGAATGCAAAGGGATATGAGGAGTATCTTTTGCTCAGAAGATCAGTGGAAGCCCTGGTTTCAGAGCATGAAAAACTGAGAGAGCTGGCAGCGGATCTTAAAAATGAACTGTCAGAAGTCAAAAGACAGCTGGCGGAAAAAAATGAAGAAGTAAAGGAGCTTCAGACAAGATATGAAAGAGCGAAGTTCTCGGGGGCAGTCCTCGGGAGCGGAGACGATGCCGCGAAGGCAAGGAAGAGAGTGAGTGAACTTGTGCGGGAGATAGATAAATGTATTGCTCTTTTAGACAGATAATTATATAGCAATGGATGATAAGCTTTCGATCCGGGTTAATGTGGCCGACAGGTATTATCCGTTGAAGGTTGAAAGTGAAAATGAAGAACGTATCCGGAAAGCAGCCCGGCTGATCAATGAAAAAGTGCTGCAGTATAAGCAGCGCTATGTTGACAAGGACATACAGGATTTTCTGGCGATGGCTGCCCTCCAGTACGTTATCAGGCTCATAGAGATAGAGGATAAAGAGGAAGATTCAACAGTGGAAGAAGGATTGAAGGAGTTGTGTGAAAAAATCGACCTCTGTCTGTCAAAAAGATAAATACGCGTTCTTTGTAAATAGCAGGATATTGCCCGCATTGTTTCTCTATTCATTTTGAAAACTCAACAATTTGTACTTTGGAGTTGGTCTTGGATTGTCAAGGACAGGCCGCAGCCCGATTTTTTGGGATCACGCTGAGGCGTGACGGTGGAAGTTCAAGGTAATTCGGCCGCTTCAGCCATGTAGATATGGGGTTTTTTTAAAAGTTGGAGAAACTTTGCGGGTTTTTTTATAAATAAACTTAAACTTTATGATTACAGGAGCTATATCACCAGGACTTGGCTTCGCTATCGGCGGGGCGGCCTTCATCGCAGGAACAGTACTGTCATACTATCTGTGGCAGGTTGTACTACGGAACAGAAGAAAAAAGATCATCTCTGAAGCTGAGGCTGAAGCAGAAGTGATCAAAAAAGAGAAAATACTTCAGGCAAAAGAGCGCTTTCTGCAGCTGAAGGCTGAGCATGAAAAGGTCATCAATGATAAGAATAACCGCACCAATCAGGCAGAAAACAGAATAAAGCAGAAAGAAATTGCCCTGTCACAGAAACTGGAAGAGACACAGCGGAGAAAAAATGAGGCCGATGCAATCAGGGACAGCCTGACCCAACAGATGGAACTGCTTGACAAGAAATCGGAGGAGGTCTCCAAGCTCCACCGCCAGCAGGTTGAACAGCTTGAAGCTATCTCGGGACTGTCAGCTGACAATGCAAAGAACCAGCTGATGGAATCACTCAAGGAGGAGGCCCGCACCGGTGCAATGTCTTATATTAATGAGATCCTTGATGATGCGAAGATGACCGCCACCAAGGAAGCTAAGCGGGTGGTTGTGATGGCCATCCAGCGTGTCGCTGCAGAGACAGCCATTGAAAATGCCGTGACAGTCTTCCATATTGACTCTGATGAGATCAAAGGCCGCATCATCGGCAGGGAAGGCCGTAACATCAGAGCTCTTGAGGCAGCAACAGGCATTGAGATAATTGTTGATGACACCCCTGAGGCCATCGTGCTCTCAGGCTTTGACCCCGTACGCCGTGAGATAGCCCGTCTGTCACTGCATCAGCTTGTGACTGACGGAAGGATCCATCCCGCTCGTATTGAAGAGATAGTGGAGAAGACGCGCAAACAGGTGGAAGAAGAGATTATAGAGATCGGAAAGCGCACGACAATCGACCTTGGAATCCATGGCCTTCATCCTGAGCTTATCAGGCTCGTGGGTAAGATGAAATACCGGTCATCATACGGCCAGAACCTTCTGCAGCATTCACGGGAGGTCGCCAACCTGTGTTCAGTTATGGCTTCCGAGCTTGGACTGAACCCGAAGCTGGCAAAGAGAGCAGGACTGCTGCATGACATAGGCAAAGTGCCTGATGATGAGCCTGAGCTTCCGCACGCAATCCTTGGCATGAAGCTGGCCGAGAAATACAAGGAAAAGCCTGAGGTTATCAATGCCATCGGGGCACACCACGATGAGACCGAAATGACAACCCTTATAGCTCCAATAGTACAGGTTTGCGATGCCATTTCCGGAGCACGCCCCGGAGCAAGACGCGAAGTAATTGAATCATACATCAAAAGGCTTAATGAACTCGAATCACTCGCCCTTACTTATCCCGGTGTGACGAAAACCTATGCCATACAGGCAGGGAGAGAGCTGAGAGTGATTGTGGGTGCAGATAAAGTGTCAGACAAGGATACTGAAAATCTCTCGTTTGAAATTGCGCAGAAGATACAGAATGAAATGACTTATCCCGGACAGATAAAGATCACCGTAATCAGGGAGACAAGAGCTGTAAACTACGCAAAATGAGGAAACTTAATGTACTTAATATCGTCGGCGCGAGGCCCCAGATAATAAAAGCTTCAGCCATAAGCCGTGCAATTGCCGCCCAGTTTGCGGACGAGATAAATGAAATAATCGTTCATACCGGTCAGCACTACGACCGTGAGCTATCAGAGGTTTTCTTCGATGAGCTCGAGATAAGGAAGCCGGACCACAACCTTCAGGTAGGATCAGGCAGGCATGGCCGTCAGACAGGACTTATACTGGAGCGTATTGAAGAGGTGATCCTGAATGAGAAACCTGACTGTGTAATCATTTACGGTGACACCAATTCAACTCTTGCTGCCGCCCTGGCTGCTGCCAAGCAGCACTATCCGGTAGTTCATATCGAAGCAGGCATGCGGTCGTTCAATAAGACAATGCCTGAAGAACTCAACCGTATTACAGCTGACCATGCATCGACACTGCTCTTTGCCTCAACGAATACCGCCTTCAAGAATTTAATGACAGAAGGATTCCGTCCCGAGAATGTGGCGCCATATAATATCAATAACCCCAGGATATTCCTGACAGGAGATATAATGTACGACAACAGCCTCTTCTATGCTGACCTGGCGGACCGGAAAAAGCAGGATTTCCTCAGTAATATGGGGCTTACCGAGGACCAGTTCGTTCTTGTCACCATACACCGTGATATGAACACCGACGATCTGGGGCGGCTGACGGCAATCTTCAATACCCTGATTGACCTGGCTGACAGCAACCAGATGGTAATGGTTATGCCCCTCCACCCCAGAACAATTATAGCTCTGCGGAACAAAGCCCCGGAGCTCTATGAGAGACTGACGGGAAATAACCTGATCAGGGTCATAAGCCCGGTATCGTTCCTTGAGATGATCCTTCTTGAAAAAAAGGCAAGGATGGTCATCACAGACTCAGGAGGTGTACAGAAAGAGAGCCATTTTTTTTCAAAGCCATGTATTGTACTGAGAAAAGAAACAGAGTGGGTCGAGCTTGTAAAAAACGGCACTGTAAAGCTTGCTGATGCTGATCCCGTAAGGATTGCCGAAGCGTGGGAATACTTCTTGCATAATACGGAATTGTTGCAGTACCCCGGCTTCTACGGCGACGGTAAGGCTGCAATCACTATTCTGAATGAGATAACCGAGGTTTTCAGGAGCTGAGTGCATCAAGCACCTGCTGAACGAGTGTTTTCATAGCCGGCTTGTAATCGGAAAGAAATTTTCCGGTCACCCTGTTGCCGATCACTACACAAACCGTGAGAGCCTTATGATTTAGAAGCTTGGCGAGCCCATAAATCGCAGAACTTTCCATTTCATAATTGGTAATAGATTCTCCTCTGAACCTGAAAGTCCTTATATTTTCATTCAACTCACTGTCAAACGGCTCAAGCCTGAGCCTGCGGCCCTGAGGACCATAAAATCCCGGTGATGAAATTGTGATGCCTTTCCGCATACCGGAAGCCACCCTCTCCAGGAGGGCAGGGTCAGCATCCACAACATAAGGATAGGGTAATGTGTCAGGCCATTCAAGGTGACTGGCAAGAGCATCAGCAAACATGTGGTCAAGGCACCATTCATATCCTTCATAGAAATGAAGCACTCCGTCGAATCCCACTGCTTTGCTCGTGGCGACAAATGATCCGGCAGGTATGTCCTCCTGAAGTCCCCCTGCAGTGCCGATTCTGACAAATGACAATGAGCGTGGCTCATCAACGACAACTCCGGAAGCAAGGTCAATATTGACAAGAGCATCGAGCTCATTCATTACTATATCGATATTATCAGTGCCAATTCCTGAAGATATAACAGTTATTTCCAGGTCGTGATATCTTCCGGTAACAGTACTGAACTCCCTGTTGCTCTTCCTGACACGCACCGAGTCGAGCATCTGGCCTATCATTTCAACCCTGCCGGGATCACCGACGATGATTATATTTTCTGCAATGTCACCTGGCAGAAGATGGAGGTGAAATATCGACCCGTCAGGGTTTATGATCAGTTCAGTTTGTTTCATAACAATATTAATAAGCAGCAAAAATATAAAAAATGCGATATTTTCGGAGGGTGATGTTATCATAAATGATGCCTGGGAGAATTTCACTGATATTCTGTCAATGCCGCAGACCAACAGCATTTCTTTGAAAATTTTATATTACCTTGACTATCAGAATTTCAGAAAGTTATTTTCATCTAAATAGCTAAAATTTAATATGATACAAAGGATTCAGACTTTATTTCTGTTTGCCGTTCTTGTTCTTTCATCACTTATGCTGACCGGTGATTTGATAAAGATGGATAACGGTACCGGTACAATGTTTACCATCAGTTTAAAAGGACTTGGAGAAGCAGGAGGGGAGACTGTTCAGAGTCTCTGGCCGCTTTCCTTGATCTTAGTGGTTGTTCCGCTGCTGACTCTTGCGGCAATTTTTCTGTATAAAAAGAGGCCGTTGCAGATGAAGATGACATTGCTGGTATTGCTGTTATCACTCGGCGTTCTGATCCTTGGAGCTTTTTACGTCATCATGTTCGACCGCAAGATAGATGTGACAGTTATCTGGAAGATAAAGGTGATCTTCCCGCTCATCTCTGCCATTCTGGCCTGGATGGCCTACCGCGCCATCCTTAAGGATGACCTGAAGGTCAGGTCATACGATCGCCTCAGATAATTTCCAGTCGCTCCTGATCTGTGATCTTTTCACAGTAGTGGCATTTGAGGGCTAAAGGTTTTTTTGAAACAACCTTAAACCGTGTAGTCACCTTTTCAAAATTGGTTATGCACTTGGGATTCATGCACTTGGCTATGGCGGTGATATTGTCAGGGACAGATACCACACGCTTTTCCACCACCTGGTAATCTTTTATGATATTCAGTTTTGCGTTGGGTGCCACAAGAGCTATGCGGTTAATATCGTCATCCTCGAAAAACTTCCCGGCTATCTTGATAATCGCCTTCCTGCCGTCAGTTTTGCTTTCAAGATTGGTGCCGAAGGTGATCTGATTTTTTATTTTGTCGAGTCCCAGGATCTTTATGACCTTGAAGAGAGTTACGGCCGGTATATGATCAATAACTGTACCGCTCTCAATTGCACTCACAAGCAGCTGTTTGGGATCACTTATGTTCTTCATGGCTCCTTATTTTAATCCAAGTAAAGTACAGATAATTGCCTGCCTGGTGTATACACCGTTGAGCGCCTGCTCGAAGTAATAAGCTTTGGTGTTGGCATCGACATCAGGATTAATCTCGTTCACACGCGGCAGGGGATGCAGTATCTTCATTCCCGGCCTGGTATCGGCAAGCATATAATCATGCAGTACGTAGGCATTCTTAACCTTCTCGTATTCTATCGGATCAGAGAAACGCTCTTTCTGCACACGGGTCATATAAATAATGTCAGCCTGGTTGATCACCTCCTGAAGGTCGGCTGTCTCATGGTATTTCAGTCCCAGGTTATCAAGATAGAGTTTGTATTCATCAGGCATCTTAAGCTCCTCCGGTGCGACAAAATTGAAAGAGGTGTTCCATCTCGACATTGCCATCAGCAGTGAGTGTACCGTGCGTCCGTACTTAAGGTCGCCCACGATGCAAATATTGAGATGGTCAAGAGTTCCCTGCGTCTTAAGTATGGAATAGAGGTCGAGCAGGGTCTGCGTTGGATGCTGATTGGCCCCGTCACCTGCGTTTATAACGGGCACGGTTGATATTTCGCTTGCATACCGTGCACTGCCCTCAATAGGATGACGCATGACTATCAGATCAACGTAGTTGTTCACTGTTCTGATAGTGTCATTAAGTGTCTCTCCCTTGCTGACACTAGAGGTCGAGGAGTCAGTAAAGCCGATGACTTTTCCCCCGAGCTTGTTGACAGCACTTTCAAAACTAAGACGGGTTCGCGTTGACGGCTCGAAGAAGAGGGTAGCAACCACCTTGCCGTTCAGGATATCCTGTACTGGTTTTTTTTCAAACTCAGCGGCAAGCTTCAGAATCTTTTTGATCTCCTCGGTGGAAAGATCATCAATTGAGACTAAGCTCCTGGTTTTCATTAAGTTATGTTTTTTCTGCCTGAGATATGGCAAAGTTATTACAACTATTGCTCTTTTGTCAAAGCTGTTAAAAAGTATTTAAAAATATATTTCTCAGCCAGTACGGAGCCATGACAGGGTGAGGTCAGGGATCTTGCGCAGGCGACCTGTGACCTTCTCCGACTGTGAGGCCCTGAAAGATATCTCAGCAGAGCATTCCTGACCACCGTAATTAAGTGAGTGCTGCTGGCAGCTCTCCTCCTTGAGAACTTTCATTACATCGTTCATGGCTGCATACGGAAAAGTGACAAGCCAGTCTTCCGTCACATGCTTTTCAATTATCCTGGCATTCGACAATGCATCTTCAGCTGCAGTCCGGTATGCATTGATCAATCCGCTGACACCCAACAGGGTTCCACCGAAATACCGTATGACAACTACCAGGATGTTGGTAAGCTCACGTGAGTTTAACTGGCCCATGATAGGCCGGCCTGCCGTTCCTGACGGTTCACCGTCATCATTGACGCGCCATGCCTGCCTGTCAGGGGTGAGCACCCAGGCATAGCAATGATGCCTGGCGTCATGATACTCCTTCCTCAGCGCTTCCAGTTTGCTTTTTATCTCTTCCTGTGATGAAACAGGGATTGCTATTGATATGAACCTGCTTCCCCTGTCTTTAAAAAGACCTTTCGATTCAGAGGCTATGGTTTTATATGTATCAGAGAACAACATTTTGTCCGAAGGGGTGATAAATCAAAAAAACATTAGGGTCTTCGCACCTTCGTAAGACCATGGAAACAAAGAAGTTGATAGCTGACTAGCAATTATTTTTTCCGCCATAGCCATTTTATTCGGCATATAAGGCCATTTGCCTGAATTCATTGTTAAAAAATTCTATTGAAGCATCCCATCGCCGGACCTCGTCAGCAATCGGCAGTCCTTTTTCAAGCACCTCGCGCATGCGGCTGTCGCCGGATAGTATGTCAAACGGCATCAGCCTGTATTCGTATTCATACGGCGGTGGATTGAATCTCAGAGAGCCGGCAGGTGAAGTCTTTATTACAGCATCAAAGAGATTAAGGGCTGTTACCACAGGCCTGAAGACTGAGGTATCAGTTACGTGTATCTGTATCCCATGGCAAAACTGTCCGGCATATTTGTTAAATGTAGGTATGAAATCATGAATGCGGAAAGCGCAGCCGGGAATATTTCTGCTTCTCAGCTCGTTGAGCAAATGTGTGCTGTTAATGAAAGGTGCTCCTGTAAGCTCGAAGGGGATGACCGTGCCGCGTCCCTCGGAAAGGTTAAGTGCTTCAGCCAGCACTGTACCCGGATATACAAGCGCTGTCTCCGGAGCAGGCATATTGGGAGAGGGGAGGACCCACGGAAGGCCGGTCTCACGATAGAGTGAGTTGCGTTTCCATCCCTCTGCCCTTATAACGCTGAGGTCACAACCCGGGATGTATTTTTCCTTTATCCATAGAGCCATCTCTCCGATGGTCATGCGGTGGCACAGCGGTATCTCGGCTCCGCCGACAAAAGTAAAAAACTCTTCTCTCAGCACCGGTCCGTCACACTGCAGGCTGCCTATGGGATTAGGTCTGTCAAGGATAAAAACCGGTATTCCTGCCTCAGCGCATGCCTCCATGCACAGTTTAACAGTCCAGATGTATGTATACAGCCGTGCCCCCACATCCTGCAGGTCAACAATCATGACGTCAAGACCATCAAGCATTGCCGGTGTTGGTTTGCGATGCTCCCCATAGAGACTATAAACCGGAATTCCCAGGATGGGGTAGGTAGTGCCTTCCCACTCGATCATATTATCCTGCGTTTGGCCAGAGATACCGTGCTGAGGGCCGAAGAGAGCGGCCATCCGGCACCCGCTGTCGCTTCCGAAAACCTCAGTGATATATTTGAAATCAGAGGTTATGCTTGCCGCATGACAGAGCAGTCCGACGCATTTGCCGTGCATGCCTGACGGCATGTGCAATGCTACAACATCTAATCCCGAAAGTATTTTCATTATCACACAAAAATATTAAAAAAGGGGAGCAGCGAGACAACAGTACCCGATATCTCATTGTTATTGTTAATGGTTATATTTGGAGACCCAAAAAAAGTTCAGATGAGAATTCGGTCATTGTCTTTAGTCATTCTTTTACTCTTTGTGTTATCAGGCTGCAATAAGCCGGAAGTATTAGATATCTATGCAACAACTGACCTGCACGGCATGCTCCTTCCGTTTGACAACACCGAAGGAACCGCTACAGACCACTCACTGGCTAACCTCGCTTCTCTTGTCACTGCGGAGGGCAGTGATAATATTGTCCTGCTGGATAACGGAGATATACTTCAGGGTGACCCGCTGACTTACTATTACAATTTTGTGGATACCATCCGGGAACATATAGTGGCCGATATCCTTAACCATCTTCACTATGATGCTGCAACAGCAGGAAATCATGATATTGAGACAGGTCATGCAGTCTATGACAGGGTAAGACGTGAATATAACTTCCCCTTACTGGCAGCCAATGCAATTGACATAAAAACAGGCGAACCGTATTTTAAGCCTTATACCGTCATCCGGAAGAAGGGGATGAAAATCATCGTGTTCGGATTAATAACCCCTTCAGTGCCAAACTGGTTGCCTGAATCTCTTTATCACGGCATCAGGTTCGAAGATATGGTAAAGACCGCCAGAAAATGGATGCCTGTAATGCAGAAGGAGAGCCCTGACCTCATTGTCGGATTATTCCATTCCGGCATAGGAAACGAGGATGAGAAGGGTGATGATGAGAACAACTCCATGGCAGTTGGTGTTAATGTCCCGGGCTTTGACTTGATATTTTGCGGTCATGACCATAACAAGGATATCAGGGAAGTCGTAAATAATGCCGGAAAAAAAGTGTTGCTTCTGGATGGCGGCAGCAGGGCAGAGGTACTTATGCATGCAAATATCCCACTCCGCACGAAGCCCGACAGGAGCGGAGCCCGTGAAATCACCGGCAGTCTTATAGAAATGAACACACTTCCGCCTTCCACATCCTTTATAAAAAAATATAAGAGCGTATCTGACACTATTAAAGAATATACCTCCGAAATAATAGGAAGATCAAATGCCACTGTAACTACCCGGGACGCGTTTTTCGGACCTTCAGCGTTTGTTGATATAATACATCGCATACAGCTGGATATCAGTGGTGCTGAGATATCATTTGCAGCTCCGTTATCCTTCGACGCGCAGATCAAGGAGGGCGACCTGCGCATCAGGGATATGTTCAGGCTCTACAGGTTCGAGAACTTCCTGTTCACGGTAAAAATGACCGGAGCGGAGGTTGACCGTTTCCTTGAGCACTCATGCGGGTTATGGTTCAACACAATGAAAAACCGGAATGATTATCTCCTCAGATACCGTTATAATGATAGCGGCAAACCGGTAATGGTAAACGGAAGGTTGCGTCTCCAAAACGCCTCATATAATTTTGACTCCGCAATGGGTATACGTTACACTGTTGATGTGACCAGACCGGAGGGATCAAGGGTAACGATAACCTCGATGAGTGACGGAACGCCTTTCTTCCCCGACCACACATATACAGTTGCCGTAAATTCATACAGGGCAAGTGGCGGAGGAGGACACTTCGCAGCAGCAGGAATTACTCACAGTATGCTTGCTTCAAGGGTGATTTCAGCAACTGACCGCGATCTGAGGTACTACATGACAGAATGGATAAGAAAGAAAGGAGTGATAACTCCTGTGCCCCTGTCTGAATGGAGCATCGTACCTGAACAGTGGGTTTCAGGAGCTGCAGGGCGTGAAAAGAAATTGCTTTTCGGAAACAATTAAAAATTACTCTATAAATGAAGAAATCTCTTAGCCTGATTTTTATCTTTTTGATAATTATTTCTTTAACAGCTGCCGGCAGTGACAGGAAGAAGCCAAAAAACCTGATCCTTTTCATTGGTGACGGCATGGGCGTGGCCCAGGTTTATTCCGGCATGACATCTTCCGGCTTTACAATGACTTTCCCTGCTTTTCCTGTGACAGGTTTCAGCATAACTTTTTCCTCTAACAGGTATATAACCGATTCTGCTGCAGGAGCTACCGCAATATCAACAGGTGAAAAAACGGATAACGGTATGATTGCAGTCCGTCCTGACGGGACAAAGCTTACAACCATTATGGAGACAGCAAAATCAAAGGGGATGTCTTCAGGAGTGGTCTGCACATCTCAGGTTACTAATGCTACACCGGCCGCTTTTATTGCCCACGATGCTTCCAGAGGAAGCTATGAAGATATCGCAGACTGGTTTCTGAAGGGTACAGCTGATGTCTTTATTGGCGGGGGGAAAGACCATTTTACAAATCGGTCAGACTCTGCTGATCTTACCGTTGCCCTGAAAAAAATGGGGTACGATGTTGTTTACACTCTTAGCGACATGCAGAAGTCACCGTCTAAGAAACTTGCCGGTCTTCTGGCCGATCAGGGATTGCCTTCAATAAAGGAAGGAAGAGATACAAGTTTTCTTTCGATTGCAACTTCAAAAGCAATAGAAATCCTTTCCAGGAATCCAAATGGTTTTATCCTGATGGTGGAGGGCTCCGAAATTGACTGGGCCGCCCATGATAATGATTTTGAAGGGGTGGTTAACGAAACACTGGATATGGACAGGGCTGTAAATGTCGCTTATGAATTCGCAAAAAAATCAAAAAATACCCTGATAGTTGTTACAGCCGATCATGAGACAGGCGGTCTGAGTCTGACAGATGGGGATATAACTGAAAAAAAAGCCTCAGGTACTTTCTCAACCAAAGGCCATACGGGAATTATGGTTCCCGTGTTTGCATTCGGACCCGGATCTGACGTATTCTCAGGAGTGCAGCAGAACACGGAGCTTTACTGGGATTTCGTCAGGCTTCTCTCTCTGGATAAGAAATAGATGATGGTCAGCCTTCAGGAAAACAATGACGGCTTGTGCCTTCCCCTTGTGGAAGAGTTTTACTCCATCCAGGGGGAGGGATGTAATACCGGGAAGGCAGCGTACTTCATCAGGGTGGGCGGATGTGACATCGGATGCAGCTGGTGTGACACAAAATACTCATGGAATGCAGACATGCACCCGATGGTGGATATTGGTGTGATTGCAGGGAATGTCACTGCCGCCGGAGCTGATTCAGTGGTCGTTACCGGAGGCGAACCGCTGATGTGGAATATGAGCCCGCTGTGTGACCTCCTTAAACAAAAGGGTATCAGTACTTACCTGGAAACCTCAGGAGCTTATCCTCTTTCCGGTACCTGGGACTGGATTACATTATCGCCCAAGAAAGGGTTTCTGCCAATACCTGAAATATGGCTCATGGCTGATGAACTGAAGGTTATTGTTGAGGATGGCACTGATTTTGAGGCTGCGGAGGAATACCGGAAAATGGTCACCGGTAAATGCAGACTGCTGTTGCAGCCTGAATGGAGCCGGTATACGGCAATGATTGCGGAAATAACCGAATATGTCAAGAAACATACATACTGGACAGTCTCATTGCAGGCACACAAATTCATGCATATACCCTGAATGAGATTCAGAACCTTCATATTAGCCCTGTCGATGTTGTTCCTGAGCCAGTGTTCAGTGACAGGACAGGGTCTCCATACCCATTCCGGCAGGGCACTGAAATTCTATGATCTTGGCAGGAGGGATTATGAAATGCTTTATTTTGACCAGGCTGAGAGTAACCTGAAGATAGCTGTTGATGAAGATCCGCGGTTCTATGAAGCTCATATTCTTCTTGGACAGCTTTACAGCGATCAGGGCGACTGGGAAAAAGCAGTCACACATTACAGTAAAGCTGTCAGTCTTGACTCACTGTATTTTCCTCCGGCACTCTATAACCTTGGCAGGGCAGAGATGCGCACTGGCAGATACCTGGAGGCAAAATCCTATCTTGAGGCTTACCTCAGACAGCCCAAAACAACCGCTAAGCTGAGGACTGATGCGCAGCAGCTTATCTCAAACTGCATCTTCGCCCTGTCATTTCCCGGGAACCTCTTTCAGACAGAGCCTTTGAGCGTGGGAGATTCTATCAACACTGAACTTGATGAATACTGGCCTTCAGTAACCGGAGACGGTATGGAACTCTGTTTCACCCGTGAGGTCAGGCGGGCGAATGCTTATGGCCGTGACAGGCAGGAGGATTTTTATATCAGCAGATGGATGGGTGACGGTTACTGGGGATTGGCGCGCAATGCCGGCGCTCCGCTTAACACCGCAGGCAATGAAGGGGCACAGTCAATTTCATCTGACGGGCGGTCAATGTATTTTACGGCATGTGACCGGAATGACGGGCAGGGCCGCTGTGACATATACTATTCAGTATTCGACGGAACAAGATGGTCACCCGGAGTGAATGTCGGGCAGCCCGTAAACTCGGCCTACTGGGAATCACAGCCATCAATAAGCCCGAATGGCAGGATGCTCTTCTTTGTGAGCAACAGACCCGGCGGATTTGGCGGAATGGATATCTGGTACTCAATCCTCGGCGAAAACGGCAAATGGGGCAAGCCGGTCAATCCGGGAAAGACAATCAATACCAGCGGCGATGAGTTCTCTCCCTTCATTTACTTTAACAGCAGGACGCTCTACTTCTCCTCTAACGGCAGAGAATCATTCGGGGGCCATGATATATATACGACAACGCTTAACCGCGATTCTTCATGGGCAGACCCGGCTAACCTTGGCCCGTCAGTGAATACTCCTGCAGATGAGACCGGACTGATAATTGAATCTTCAGGCAAAAGGGCTTTTTTCTCTTCTATCAGGGAGAAATCAAAAGGGAAGGACATTTTTTATATAGACCTCCCGGAAGCAATCCGGCCTGAACCTGTTTCTTATCTTAAAGGCAAGGTCATTGACAAGGAAGACGGCAAGCCCCTGGTTGCAAAGTTTGAACTGACAGACCTTACAAACAGATCCAGGGTGATCGCCTCGGCCACTGATAATCAGGGTGGCTTTTTTGTCTGCCTTCCGTCAGGATTCAGATACGGGCTGAATGTTACAGCTGACGGGTATATGATATATTCCGAGAACTTTGATTTCGTGGAAGGATATACATCTGCAGAACCATACAGGAAGACAATAGGGCTTAACAGGGTAAGAAAGGGAGAATTCATGAGGATGTATAACGTCTTTTACGATACAGACTCATGGGACTTGCTTGAAGAATCAATGCCTGAGCTTGAAAAGCTTCTGGAGTTCCTGATAATAAATAATACGGTCATTGTTGAGATAGGAGGTCATACAGATTCTGACGGCACTGACGAGCACAACCAGCTGCTTTCGGAGAGGAGAGCCAACTCAGTCAGGGAGTATCTCATTAAGAAAGGTATTAAACCTGACCGCCTTTTTTCTCACGGTTATGGAGAGGGCTCTCCGGTGGCTGACAACGAGACAGCTGCGGGTAAAAAGCTTAACAGGCGCACCGAGATCACAGTACTTTCCGAGGGCGCAAATAAATAAAAGGGGAGTGCTGGCGACTCCCCCTCAATTGACTTTTATCAGACAACAATAAAACTTCAGAAAAACTCAGATAGCGATCCTGTTTTCCGAAGAAGAACCGGTTAGTATTTTTAACCCTGAACTTTCTTTAGCCGGTAATGAGACAAAAACTGAAGTACCTCCGGCATCGTTGGTTTCAACCCTGATTTTACCATTTAATGCCGATATAAGATTTCTGGCCAGGATTAAATTCATAGCGGAATAGGTATCCTGACTGTCGGAATATTGGATCTCAGGATTGTCGGAAAGCAGCAGGTGACTGCTACTGGAAAAACCCTGGCCAGAATCTTTTATGTAGTAGGTGATCATCTCGTCGCAGTAAGTGCACCCAAGCTTTATGAACCCTGAAAAAGTATTGCTGAGTGCATTCCTGAAGAGATTACTGAGTAATCTGCTTGTCCTTGCCTTATCAATTCTCAGGATAAGCCTGTCCGGCAGGTTATCCTCCTGGATGAGAATAACATTGTCTCTGTCCTTTTTCCTCAGTAAAACCCTGAATTCTGAGGCAAGTGACTCAAACAGCATGCCGGCATCCGTTTCCCTGAGGTTTTCTTTTGATGAGCTTGACTCAAGGACAGCAGTGTCAAAGAAATTTTCAAAAAGGCCTATCAGCTGTTCACATGATGATATGATCTGTTCAGAGAACTCCCGTTTTTCATTGTCACTGAACCTTGCATTTTTCAGCAGGTAAGAAAAGGCGACGATAGAGTTCATCTGGGTCCGCACCTCATGCGATACTCCTTCTATTATCTGAGGTTTGTTTATCATCAGAACAACGTTAATGTTTTAGTCTTATTTAAGTCTTCGCGCAAGTTTTGCTGCCTCTTTGCTGTATCTGCTCTTTGAAGCTGCTATTGCGCTGAACTGCTTCACAGCCTTTTCGGTATCACCCGTCTTCATATAACAGAGGCCCAGGTACCATGCGGCGTCTTCGAGATAAAGGTTATCATTATTCTCTATAACCTTTGTGAATGAACCGCTTGCAGTTGGATAATTGCTTATCTCCATGTTCGCAACGCCGTGCATGAATACAGTTTCCATGTCAGCCTGGCCGGTGCTGATGACCTGTTGAAGATATTCTATAGCCTTATCATATTCTTTGGCTGAGTAAGAGGCTATGGCATTCTCCATCATCGTGTTACCTGAACTGACAACCGATCTGACGGCGCCAGGCGATTCATACCGGGCATAGTACTTGTTAAACAACGCTTCATTCGACCCGGGTCTGAAAGCAAAGTACAATGCTGAGGAAATGAGCAATGCCATAAGCACCGCTGCGGCATAACTTGCTGCCCTTATCGCTGTCCTGCGCACTGTTCCGCCATACCGTTTTTTCATTTCTATGGCCCCGAGCTTTGTTCTCAGGTCAATGATATTTCTGTCAGCCAGGATCTCATTTGTTCTGTGTCTGAGATTTACCTCCCTGGCAAGGGCCGGATCCTTTTGTATCTCCTCTTTGAGCCAGGCTTCTTCAGCCTTGCCTGTTATACCGCTGAGGTAATTCTCAATTGTGTTGTTAATATTAATCGTCTTCATGTTACATTATATTATTTCACACCTTCATATAAAGAACTGTCATACTGTTAATTACATTTTACTTCAACGCACCTTACGGAACGCCGATGCCTTCATGCGGGCATGTTTTCTGTTGCACTGTCGTGGCCTGCCTGGGGCAGAGACCACCTGTGCAAAGTATATTTTACCAGGCCTTTAAAAGGCCGTTATATCAAAATTAGATCTCAATAATAATAGGGGGCTTAGTGGGGCCGTCTTCAATCTTTGTATTACCTCCAAGTCCGCCACGGACATTAATCATTTCTTCATTCGAAAGAACAAACTCGGTAAAATTTTCAATTTTCAGGGTTTTCATGTCTTAAAGTTTTTATAAATAAATCAGGGTTAAATGCACTTTATACCGTACATGTCACAAAGTGGTCATTTGTGACACAAAAAAATCAACTATTTTTTTCGGGAAATCATATCTGGTTCATTTCCAGCCATATAAAAAGACAAGAAACTTCACAAAGGGTGGTATGGAATAGTTTTATATTTTTACATCCGGAAAGAAAGAAGAACCTCACTGATGAGTCTGATACGTCATTTACTCACCCTGATATTCCTGTTTATTGTTTTGGGACTGGCAGTGTATCCTGCAAGTCTCTTTTCCTGTTCATATAATCCGGAAGGTACTGAGGGACAGGATACCGTTGCATTACGCCTGGAAGGTCTCAACAGTGACCTGCTGGCTGCCCTTGAGTCCGGCGAGGCAGCCGGAATAACAGACAACCTTGCTGAAGAGATCAGTAAGATACTTGCTGCAAAGGAAATTACTGATTCTGTTCTGCTTTCGGATTCGTACTATATAACAGGCCATTATTTCCTGCGCGGCAACATGTTTGGTAAGGCCATTGAAAGCTTCACCAAATCAGCCCGTCTGAGAGAGCTTGCCGGCGTTTCTGACCTGAAGTATGCCCTATGCCTGAGTAATCTTGCTGCAACGTTTTTCAAGACCGGCGATTTTTCGCGGGGTTATGAGGTGGGTATGAAAGGGCTGGAGGCAAGGAGGCTGGTAATCGGCAGCGATTCCTCATCACTGGCAGTCAACTATCTGAACCTGGCAAGCATCTGCCTTGAGATGAACGAGTCTGATGATGCAATCTCACTGGCTGAAGCGGGACTCCGTCTTGCCGGAACCTATCCCGACAAGGTTACTCATGCTCTGACTGCTGACCTTTATCAGGTCATCGGGTTAAGCCTTTACCGCAATTCCGAGTTTACTAAATCACTCGATTATTGCAAGGAAGCGCTTAAGCTTTATGATAGGTACGGCACCGATAAGAGCGGATCGGAGCAGCTGATACTGAATACAATGTCGCAGTTGTACAGAAACATTGACCAGCCTGAGGAAGCTGAGAAGTGCTTTAAAAGAGGACTCTCTCTCTCAGATGAGCCCGATACCAGGGAAAAGTACCTTCTTTATATAAACTATGCATCATTTCTTGACGCGAGAGGAAGAGCGGTTGAGGGCGAGAAGGTGCTGGAGGACGGAATTGCCTATATAAGAAAAGCTTTTGGTACTGACAGCCGCGAGTATTGCCTTATCCTGGCTTCACGGGCTGGCTTTGCAAGGAAAACGCCGGGAGAAGGATACAAGGCTCTTGAAACCTACAAAAGCTGCTTTCCTTATCTTGAAAGCCACCCGTGGGATATCTCAATGAAAAAGTACATCATGACCAACTATGCCGTGACGCTTTTTGATATGGGTCAATACAGTAAAGCACTTGAGGTGGCAGACACTATAATCCATGCAACTGAATCAACAGTCGGCGTTTCGCCTTCAGCAGAGGTAAAAGGTTCATATTCATCTGATGACCTCCGGGTTCTCATGCTAAGATACAGGTGCCTGAATGCGATGGCAAATGAAACCGGGAAAAGTGACATGCTGATAGATGCCGTTGAGACAGGCAGGGAAGTCATGTCATTGTTTGACCGTCAGAGACTTGAGATGAGCGAGGAGGAGAGCCGTACAAACCTGAGCGCTTACTCAAGAGAATTCTATACCGGAATGATTGACAACTACGTTAAGCTGTACAACCAGAAGCATGATCAATCCTTCCTTGAAGGGGCTTTTGAATTTTCTGAAAGAAGCAAGGTTGCCGGTTTCCTGGCATCAATGAGGGAGCTTAACGCAGCAAAATTCTCGCTTCCCGGAGACCTGGTGAACCAGAATAATGAAATCAGGGGGAAAATAGGTTTTTATAAAGAGCTAATTATTAATGAGAAAAGCAAGGCAAAACCTGATACGCAGAAAATAGCCACATGGGAACAGGTTAATTTCGGGCTTTTAAGATCACGTGATTCACTGATACAGATCTTTGAGAAGAGCTACCCTTCCTACTATAATCTTAAATTCAAAAGTGAGGTGACACCTCTTGACAATTTCACAAATGTTATCGGCAGGAAAGCTAATCTGCTTAGTTATGTGCTGACTGAAGAAAAGCTTTATATATTCGTCACAAACAGGCATCATACAGAGATCATTACGCGCGACATTGATTCGTCTTTTTTTGCTTCTCTTGACAGGTTCAGGAAGATGCTCTCGGTAATGCCCGGGACCAGCAGTGTAAGACTGCCGTTCAATGAATTCATGGATCTTTCCTTCGAGCTGTACAATATCCTTCTCAGGCCAGCTGAGCCATTTCTGAAGGGAGATAAGATAATTATTTCACCTGACAATATCCTTTCCTACCTTCCTTTTGAAACATTGATAACAGAGGAATTCAGGAGTCCGGAACTCCTTTACCGGGAGGCTCCGTTTGCTCTGAAGAAGTACCGTTTTTCATATATCTACAGCGTGACGCTCTCATCTGAGACGCGGGAACGCAGCCGCAGCCTGAGTAATGAACTTATTGCTTTTGCACCCACTTATGAGGGCATGGAGATAAACGATTCTCTCCTGACATTATATCCCAATCTCAGGGGTGAAATCCGAAGTCTTCCCTATGCTGTCATTGAAGCAGAAGATGCTGTCAGACAGTGCGGAGGCAAAGCCTTTATAGGTGAAAATGCCACTGAGGCAGCATATAAAAGCCAGGCCCGCAACTATCAGATAATTCACCTGGCCATGCATACGCTGATAAATGACAGTCACCCGGCATTTTCCAAAATGATCTTTTCTAAACCGGTTGAAGGCGGGGAAGATGGCATGCTTAACACCTACGAAGTCTATAATGTACCTATCAATGCCATGATGGTGGTCCTTAGTTCATGTAATACAGGCATGGGAATGCTGGCCACAGGAGAGGGGATACTCAGTCTGGCAAGAGGATTTCTCTTTGCAGGCAGTCGTTCAGTGGTTATGTCTATGTGGGCAGTGGAGGATTTTTCTGCTTCAGAAGTTATCAAATCTTTTTACAAGAATATGAGAAGCGGAGAGACTAAAAGCTCAGCCCTCCGGAGTGCACGCCTGAAGTTTCTGAGGTCAGCAGATCAGGCGCGGTCACATCCTTATTACTGGGCAACACTTGTTATTTATGGTGATGATACTCCTCTCTGGTTTAACAGGATGAAGCTCTATACAGCTCTGCTGCTTTTACTTATGGCTTCTGCAGTACTTATAGCCACAGTCTACAGAGGACCGAGATCCTGATATTCAGGGTCAGTCTTGATGATTTCCATCAAGGCTTCCTTGCACAGGTATTTCTTTCTCCTTGCGTATGATTCGTTCTTAAGTCCCATTTGGCGGGCTATCTCTTCATAACTGTAACCTTCGCTGAAAAGATTCAGTACCATCTGACAATCTTCCTTCAGCATTGCAAATGACCTCGATACTATCCTTTCAAGTGTTGCTGTTGTGACATCCTCCGCCTCAGCTATATCTGCCGGATCGACCTCCAGGGATGTCATCCGTGACCGGTATCTGAGCTGGGTATTCCAGACATTCCTTGCTATTCCAAAAAAATAACCCTTAAGCTCTGATGTCAGCGTAAAACCTTCACCGGTGACCTGCTTATAAAGTATGACCACCGCTTCCTGAAGGACATCATAAACATCATCATCTGATCCGCTGTTTTTTTTCAGGTGGTCACGAACAACCTCATAATATGCGTCGTAGAGGTAGGTAAGAATCTTGCTGTCCTGCCTCCTTATTCCATCAATGATGTCATCGTCCGGATACTTCTTGAATAGACCCAAGTAAGCTTTATAATTGGCAAATATAGTATTTCCGCTACCGAATATACTATTACGACTTTCGGATGCTTTTGTTACAAACTGGCAGAAGAGGTCGATAAATAATAGATATATTTACGTTACATTTTAATGTGAACTGCCTTAGCGTCATGAGTTATCCCTTTGTCAGACAATATGATGCCATGGATTGTGGCCCTGCATGCATAAGTATGGTCGCACGGTGGCACGGGAAGCGTATTTCACTGGAGACCATTCGCAGGAGGGCATTTATCACCCGCGAGGGTGTATCATTTCTGGGACTTAAAACTGCTGGGGAAAGCTTAGGTTTCAGGGTAGCAGGAGTGAAGATACCGTTCGCTGAACTGTCTGTGAAAGCTCCCCTGCCCTGTATAGTTCACTGGCAGCAGAACCACTTTATTGTCGTGAATAAGATCTCCGCCAAAAGAGTCTGGGTAAGCGATCCGGCACTGGGCAGCCTCAGAATGACAATAGACGAGTTTATAAAAGGATGGTCAGCTGACAGCAGTGATGATAAACATGCCGGAATGGCGCTCTTTCTTGAACCGGGACCCGGATTTGCAAATATACCTGACGACCCGCCATCAAAAAGCGGTTTTGGCTTCCTGCTTCCCTATTTAAGGCCATATCGCCGGCAGATCATTCTGCTTTTTGCGGGCCTGATAGCGGGAAGCGCTATACAGCTTGTATTTCCCTTCCTCACGCAGGCTATAATAGACAGGGGCATTAAGAACAGTGACCTGAGACTTATTTACCTGATCCTCGCCGGACAGCTGGCACTCATCGTGGGACGCATGGCAGTGGAGTTCACGCGTGGATGGCTGCTCCTTCATGTAGGAACACGGCTGAACATTACCATTGTGTCTGATTTCCTTGCCAGGCTGATGAAACTGCCAATAGCCTATTTTGACACCAAGCTTAACGGAGACATCCTGCAAAGAATAGATGATAACAGCCGGATTGAGGACTACCTCACATCTTCAAGCCTGGCTATTCTTTTTTCCTTCTTTAACCTGGTGGTCTTCGGGGTTGTTCTGGGATTGTACAGTATTCCGGTCCTGCTGGTCTTTCTGGGAGGTACCGCGCTCTACCTGCTTTATGTGACCGTTTTCATGCCTTCACGCGAGCGGCTTGACAACATCAGGTTCAGGCAGATGGCTGAATCTGGCAATAAGATGATAAACATCGTTAACGGAATGCAGGAGATCAAACTTGCAGGCAACGAATCATCAAACAGGAGAGAGTGGGAAGCCCAGCAGGGAGAAATCTACCGGACGCGTATTAAAGGCCTTAAAATACTGCAGTTCCAGACAGCAGGAGGGACGCTGATACATGAATCTGTCAATATCATCATTACGGTCATCTCCGCCACATCGGTTATAAATGGCACTATGACACTTGGTATGATGCTTGCTGTTCAGTTCATAACCGGTCAGCTGAACGGTCCGGTATCTCAGATCATCAATTTCATGCGTTCGACACAGGATGCCAGGATCAGTCTTGAACGCCTCGCTGAGATCCATGCCATGGATCCTGAGGAAGCTGAGGGAGATACAGGAAAATTCCCGGCTCCGAAAGAGATGAAGATTACAGTCGATAATCTTTCTTTCAGGTATGAGGGCCCGGGTTCACCATGGGTAATAAAGGACCTCAGCCTGCTTATACCCTCCGGGAAGATAACGGCAATCGTCGGAGAGAGCGGGTCAGGAAAAACAACGCTTCTCAAGCTCCTGATGGGTTTTTACAGGCCGGAAAAAGGTGTCATCATGATAGGTGAGAGAAAACTTGAAGATATAAGCGTTGCCTCTCTCAGAAAGTCAACAGGTGTTGTGATGCAGGAAGGCTATATATTCCCTGACACGATCATCGCCAACATTGCTCCGGGAATTGATAATCCTGATCCGGAAAGTGTAAAGCGGGCTATCATGATATCGAATCTGCGGCCTCTGCTTGACAATCTGCCTTCAGGATTACAGACAAGGATCGGTCAGGGGGGACACGGAATGAGCCAGGGACAGAAACAGCGTATCCTGATTGCCAGGGTCATATTCAAGCAACCTTCACTGCTGCTCCTTGATGAAGCCACGAGCGCCCTTGATGCGTCAAACGAAAGGATGATCGTGGAAAACCTGACCGGCTTCTATGCCGGAAGAACGGTGATAATTGTTGCGCACCGTCTGAGTACTGTCCGCAATGCTGACATGATCGTGGTGCTTGATAAAGGCTCTGTGCAGGAAATGGGTACACATCAGGAGCTGACTCTGAAAAAAGGGGCCTACTACAGGCTTATAAGAGACCAGCTGGAGCTTGGTCAGTGAGCTGGTTGTTTTTATTTCTTCGAGTAAGGCTCATAGTCATCTGGCTGACCTGATATGCTGCCATTCTTTGGCGAATTAAACTTCTGTGTACCAATTGCCCCTTTCTTTTTCTTCGCCCAACGCAGATATAAGTTTAGCACAACCGTTGCAAAAATAACTGCCAGAATAATAATATCTTTCTTTCCCATTGTTTATTTAACTGAACCTGAAGCATCAAAGTTAACTGATTTGGACATTCGGTAATGATGCAATCTCATTTAAATGAGGTATTGGTTTGAGTTTTACCAATAATCCATTATTTTCGTGGTTTGAAAAATGGGGAGTGTACTGTACCCTCCATTGGATATCGCACTGATCTAAAAGGATTAAAGATGACTACCAAAGATCCGGTAAACTCTGTTCATGATGAACAATTCAATGCTGACAACAAAGCATCTGAATCTACGGGAGATGAAATTACTGAAAAGACTGCCCAGGTTGAACCTGATAAGCAAGTCGAAGTTGAGAAAGAACCTGTTGTGCCTGAAAATGCTGAGCCGGTAACTGAAGGGCCGGTTGAAGCAAAGGTTGAAGCAAAGGCTGAAGGACCTGCTACTGAAGAAAAAGATGAAGAGCCTGCAGCAGAAGAAAAAGATGAAGAGCCTGCAGCAGAATTATCTGCTGAAACCGGTGATACCGGGTCCCCTGTCGACGAGGGCGTCAATTATGATGACATTACACTACCTCCGGTAGACTACAGCGGCTTCTCCAGGAAAGAGCTGGTTGAGACCCTCGGTCTGATAGTGGAAAACAGGCCTCCGGCAGAGATTATTGAAGATGTCAGCCGCATAAAGGAGTTCTTCTACAAGAAGACCAAAACTGAGTTCAATGAAAAAAGGCTCAATTTTGCCAAGGAAGGCGGCAATATTGAGGATTATATGCCTGAGCCGGACGAGCTTGAAAACCGGATCAAGATAATCCTTGAGACCTACAGGAACAGGAAAAGTGATTATAACAGGATACAGGAGAGCGAGAAGCAGGAGAACCTGCACAGAAAGCTCGGGATAATTGAGAAGATAAAAGAACTCGTTAACCGCGAAGAGGCAATCAATAAGACTTTCCAGGAATTCAGGAATCTGCAGAATGAATGGCATTCCACCGGGATAGTGCCCCAGTCAGCCCTGAAGGACTTGTGGGAAAACTACCACCACGCGGTGGAGATCTTTTATGATTACATCAAGATAAACCGTGAGCTCAGAGACCTCGATCTGAAAAAGAACCTGGAGGCCAAAATCGCGCTGAGCGAAAAAGCCGAGGAGCTGCTCCTTGAACCCAACGCCGTTAACGCTTTTAAACTCTTACAGGACTATCACAACCAGTGGCGCGAGATAGGTCCGGTGCCTCATGAAAATAAAAATGACATCTGGGAACGCTTCCGCGAAGCGACGTCCAAAGTCAACAAAAGGCATCATGAGTTCTTTGAAAAGCAGAAGGATGAGCAGAAAAGAAACCTGGATGCCAAGATAGCACTGTGCGAGAAAGCGGAGGAGATAGCTAACGGAGAGATTCTGACGTTTGCAGATTTCAGGGAGAAATCCGATGCCATCATGGAATGCCAGAAACTCTGGAGAACACTGGGATTTGCACCAAAAAAACACAATAACAAAATTTACCTAAGGTTCAGGGCCGCCTGCGACAAGTTCTTTGAAAAGAAACGCGCGTTCTTTGCCGAGAGCAAGGAAGTACAGGTTAAGAACCTCCAGCTTAAAACGGAACTCTGCATGAAAGCCGAAGCTCTTCAGGAGAGCACTGACTGGAGAGAAACGTCTGAAATGCTCATCAAACTTCAGAAAGAATGGAAGGATATAGGTCCCGTACCGAAAAAGTATTCCGAAAAGATATGGAAGCGTTTCCGTAAGGCTTGCGATACTTTCTTTACGCACAAATCCGAGTACTTTGCCGGCAGGGACACATCATACGAAGATAATCTTAACGCAAAGCTTGCCCTGCTGACTGAACTTGAAGCCTTTGATCCGGGTGAAGATCTCAAGGCCGGCTTTGAACAGCTCAAGGAAATACAGAAAAAATGGACTGAGATAGGATACGTCCCGTTCAATAAGAAGGAGGAGATAGCCCGTAAATACAAGGATGCCCTTAACAAGCAGTTCGACAGGCTAAAGCTTGATGACGAGGACAAGAACATCCTTAGGTACAGGAGCAAGGTTGACAGCGCTAAATCAAATCCCCGTGCTGCAAGAAAGGTACGTAATGAACGTGAGAAATTCTACAGTAAGATCAAACAGCTTGAAAGCGACATAGTGCTCTGGGAAAATAACATCGGTTTCTTCGCCAAGTCAACCAATGCCGACAATATGATCAGGGAGGTGGAGGAGAAGATCGCCGACGCTAAAAGAAACATTAAAATCCTTGAAGAGAAGGTGAAACTGATAGACAGTTCAATGTTTGAAGAATAAGGTTCATATCTCCGTCAAAAAATAAATACAGTGGCTGAAGTAAAGTACATTTTTGTGACCGGCGGTGTGACCTCATCGCTGGGTAAAGGCATTATTTCATCATCACTTGCCAAGCTGCTTCAGGCACGGGGATATTCTGTCACCATTCAGAAACTTGATCCCTATATCAATGTTGACCCCGGTACGCTAAATCCTTATGAGCACGGTGAGTGCTACGTTACCAGTGACGGCGCGGAGACTGATCTTGATCTTGGTCATTATGAGCGCTTCCTCAATGTTCCGACATCGCAGGCCAATAACGTCACAACAGGCAGGATATACCAATCAGTAATAAACAAGGAACGCAAGGGTGATTACCTTGGAAAGACTGTGCAAATCATCCCTCATATCACTGATGAAATAAAAAGACGAATCAAACTTGTCGGATCAGAAGGCAAGTATGATATTGTGATAACAGAGATCGGAGGGACTGTCGGCGATATAGAATCAGGTCCGTACATTGAATCGGTCAGGCAGCTCAGGTGGGAGAACGGACCTCAGAATTGCCTCGTCATTCATCTGACTCTCGTTCCGTTCCTGCATTCATCCGGAGAGCTTAAGACAAAACCTACACAACACTCCGTGAAAATGCTTCTGGAGGAGGGTATTCAACCTGATGTACTGGTACTCAGGACAGAAAAAAGCCTTACTGAAGACCTGAAGAGAAAGGTCGCTCTTTTCTGCAACGTCGAAGCGAGTGCTGTTATAGAGTCTATTGATGTTTCAACAATCTATGAGGTACCAATCAAGATGCAGGCAGAAAAGCTTGACAGCACTATCCTTCGAAAGCTGGGGCTTCCTCCGGGAACAGAGCCTGTTCTTGATGAATGGAAAGAGTTTCTTCATAAACTGCATAATCCGACTCACAGGGTTAAGATAGCCCTCGTTGGAAAATATGTTGAACTGGCTGATGCTTACAAATCAATATCTGAATCCTTTGTTCATGCAGGTGCCGCAAATGATGCTGCGGTGGAACTTGTTTACATACAGTCAGAAGATGTCACTGAGAACAACTACAAAGAGATGCTGGCCGGTTATGACGGCATCCTTGTAGCTCCCGGCTTCGGTTCAAGGGGAGTGGAAGGTAAGATCCTTGCAGTAAACTATGCCCGTACCAACGATGTTCCTTTTTTCGGTGTATGCCTGGGCATGCAATGTGCAGTGATAGAGTTTGCCCGCAATGTCATGGGGCTTGCAGGAGCCAATTCCACTGAGATAAACCCGAAGGCAAAACACCCGGTCATAGACCTCATGGAGGAACAGAAGAGCGTGACGGAAAAAGGAGGCACTATGAGACTCGGGAGCTATAAATGTGAATTGCTACACGGCTCCGAATCATGGAAATGCTATAAGAAAGAGGAGATCAGTGAACGTCACCGTCACAGATATGAATTCAATAATAAATACATCACTGATTTCAGGAATGCGGGAATGATACCCTGTGGAACGAATCCGCAGTCAGGACTCGTGGAGATTGTTGAGATACCTTCTCACAGATGGTTTGTGGGTGTGCAGTTCCACCCCGAGTACAGCAGTACCGTTCTCAAGCCTCACCCTTTGTTTGTGGGGTTCGTGAAAGCCTGCATAAGTAAATAATACTTCATTAAATAAGAAAAACAATAATGGATAAAAATACAATAACCGGAATTGCTCTTATTTTTTTAATTTTTCTTGGCTTCAGTCTGTATAATAATCAAAGGGTAAAGAAGGCATTTGATGCTGAGATTGAATATGCTGATTCTCTCTATATGGCTGGAAGTTTTGAAGCTGCGAGGGAATCATATATAAAGGCAAGCAATATAAGGCCCAAGGACCAGAAAAGCTATAACCGTATCGTTGAACTGAACAACCAGCTGGGCGTTAGCGGACAGCCTCAGCAGCCTTTGACAACTCTTGCCGGCGCTGATACAACTGCGGCCGCTTCCGGGAAGATACTGGAAGGCGCAACCCCTGACAGTTCGGCATTTGGTGTTTTCTCAGCCTCTGCCAAGGGCGCGAATGAGTTCTACACAATTGAAAATGACAGGCTCGTGCTTACAGTCTCATCCAGGGGAGGGAGAATCTATTCTGCGCTTCTGAAGGACTATCAGACCAATGATTCGCTCCCCGTCGTGTTATTTAATGGTGATTCAACGGTATTCGGATATAAGTTTTTTACCGCGGATAATAAACCGGTCCGCACAAATGATCTTTATTTCAAACCTGAGAATTATACCGGCCCCATTGTTGTGACAAGCCAGGCAGCAACCCTGACCATGAGGCTTCAGGCTAATAACGGAGCCACAATAGACTATATTTATACTGTGCACCCCGGTGATTACATGGTTGACTTCGAAACGAGGTTCAACTCTATGGGATCAATCATTCCGGCAAACACTACTTCATTAACTCTTGACTGGAAGATGTATGTCCCTCAGCAGGAGAAAGGCAGACAGAATGAAGATACTTACACCGGACTGAAATACAAGGTCTACCAGGAGGGTGTCGAAGGTCTTGGCAGTTCACGGGCAAGACAGAAAAAAGCCACGGAGGCTACGAACCTGATGAAGACTGACTGGATCGCCTATAAGGACCAGTTCTTTTCTTCTGTTCTGATCGCCGGTGATTATTTCCTGAATGCATCCGTCTCTTCGACAAATGCTGATCCAACCTCAAAGTACCTCAGGTTTTTCGAATCTGAGATCGGAGTACCATTTACAAATGGGGAGAACACGGCGGTAGTGATGAAGATGTACTATGGCCCTAACAGTTTCACCACCCTGAAAAAGTATGGCATAAAACTGGAAGAACTCGTATTTCTTGGAAGAAATATTATAAGGTGGATAAGCCAGTTTGTCATTATACCCATTTTTAATCTGCTGGACAATTATTTTGTCAACTATGGCATCATAATTCTCATAATGACACTGCTGATAAAGATAGTGCTCTTTCCTCTGACACATAAATCTTTCCTGTCACAGGCCAAGATGAAGGTCATGAAACCTATGGTAGATGAGATCGGAAAGAAGTTTCCCAGGAAGGAAGATGCGATGAAGAAGCAGCAGGCTACAATGGAACTGTATAAGAAGGCAGGGGTCAGTCCCATGGGAGGGTGTCTTCCGATGCTTCTGCAGATGCCTATCCTTTTTGCCATGTTTCGCTTTTTCCCGGCATCCATCGAGCTCAGGCATCAGTCATTTCTCTGGGCTACAGACCTCTCGACCTATGACTCAATACTGCATCTGCCTTTCACAATACCTATGTACGGTGACCATGTCAGCCTCTTCACTCTGCTTATGACAGCATCAACGATCATCACTACAAAGATCAGCAGTCCGACCGGAGGACAGGAACAGATGCCGGGCATGAAGACAATGATGTATATGATGCCTTTAATGTTCATGTTAATACTGAATAATTTTTCAGCGGGACTGACTTATTATTATTTCCTTGCCAATGTTATTTCAATCATCCAGACCCAGATTTCAAAGCGTTTCGTAAGCGAAGAGGAAATCCTGAAAAAGATTGAGGAAAACAAGAAGAAACCAGTTCAGAAATCAAAGTGGCAGCAGAGGCTTGATGCGGCAGCTAAGCAAGGGGGCTATAAATCCTTGAAAAAATAAAAAAAGAGAAGTGCCTGACAGCACTTTTTTTTTTGGTTAAAAATGTTTAACAAGCAGGTTGCTCTAATAATTTATTGTCTAAATTAGCTTCTTAAATTTTTATATATGGGGAAGAAAGTTAAAAACAAAGACATTGCCGCAAGACTGGGTCTTTCGGGTACTTTAGTATCACTTGTACTGAACAATAAAGCTGATCAGCACGGAATAAAAAAAGAGACGCAGGAGAGGGTTATTGCAGCTGCAAGACAGATGGGTTATTTCAATGCAGCGAGCGAAAAGGGCGAGAGATCTGCTCCGGTAGAGGAGCGGCCGGGCATCATAGGTATGGTGGTGCCATCAATGAACGATCCATTTATTTATGAGATTACTCCGTACCTTCAGAAAGCCTTTGCGAGCATTGGCCTTGGTTTTTCTGTCTTTACAAGAGACCCTGATGATTTGCGTTTCAACAGACTTATTACATCACTGAAGAAATTCTTCAGCGGAATGATACTTTTGGGCAGCGCTGCTGATGACAGTGTGGTAAGGGCCCTGAACAGGGATTCCTATCCACTGGTGCTCCTTGAGAAATGTATTAAGAGAATGCGTCTCAACACAGTGTGTACGGACAGAATTGCCGGCGCGACCATCATGACCGATCACCTTATCTCATTGGGACTTAGAAACCTGGTTATAATTTCAGGCGAAGACACAGCCTCCTATGACAAGGAAATGCTTGAGGAGCTGAAAGCGGCCACAAAGAAATCCAAAGGATTTGACTCTGTCCATTTTGCGGTTGGAAAACTGCCTAAAGCCGGAGAAAAGTTTGATTTTGCTCAGATAGAGAACTTCCTGCGACCGCCTCACAGGAGTGACGCAATCATTGTCATAAACTCACCTCTGGTCTTCCCGCTTTATCTAGCCCTTCAGGAAAAGAATATCCGTATTCCGCAGGATGTGGCTTTGGTTTCAATGGAAGACGGCATAGGTTTTGACCTGCTGACCACACCTGTGACAAGGCTGCGCAAACCACTTTCTGCCATGTCTCTAAAGGTGGCCAACATTATCTGGTCTGAAGTGAAAAACCAGGGTAAGAGCAAGTATAAGCGCCAGGTTAACATGACACCTGAACTTGTTATCAGGAGCAGCTGTGGCTCTTATTTAAAATAGTTTTTATTGACACGGATATTAAGACTGCCTGCAGTAATTCTTATCGCAGAGTTGATCTCTTGCAGCACACCTGCTGAAAGAGACGTGACATGTTTTGTCGACCCGTTCATCGGAACAGCTTCCCATGGTCATGTCTTCCCCGGCGCTACAACACCCTTCGGGATGGTGCAGCTTAGTCCGGATAACGGAACTTCCGGGTGGGACTGGTGTTCGGGATATAACTATTCTGACTCTGTCATTGCCGGCTTCAGTCATACGCATCTGAGCGGCACCGGAATAGGTGATCTTTGCGATATACTTTTCCTCCCTTCCATGAATGAATTCAGCCTTACTTTGCCTGACAGCACTGCGTCGCTGGCAAAACTCAACCGGAGTTATTTCTCACATGAAGCCGAGCAGGCAAGACCCGGTTACTACGCGGTAGCCCTGGCTAACGGAGTTGATGTGGAGCTTACTGCAACCCCTCGCTGTGGTATTCAAAGGTATACTGCTGCTGCTGATGGCGTTATGGGTGTACTTGTCGATCTCGGGTTTGCAGTTAACTGGGACAAGCCTATTGACTGCGGTCTTGCATGGGATGGCAACTCCCTCTCCGGCAGACGCATCTCATCAGGATGGGCTGAAAAACAATACGTGTACTTTACATCGCTTTTTTCAGTCAGGCCTGCAAGTGTCATCATGATAAAATCCGGAAAAAAAGCTGAAGGCAGTTCCGTTGAAGGTACAAACATTGCCTGTGTCCTGGGATTTGATCTCAGGAAAGGGGATGACCTGATCATTAAAACCGGAATTTCTGCTGTTGATGAAGCAGGTGCTGCAGATAATCTGATTAAGGAGATGCCGGATTGGAATTTCAACGCTGCTGCCGCCCGGGCCGGCCAGTCATGGCAGAACAAACTCAGTGTCATTAAAGCTGCCTCAGCTGACACCGCTACCCTTGATGTTTTTTACACCGCACTCTACCACTCCATGATAGCACCGAATCTTTTCATGGATGCTGATAACAGATATCGCGGTACGGATCATCAGATACACACCGCCGTTAACTTTGTCAATTACAGCGTCTTTTCATTATGGGACACTTACCGGGCAGCTCACCCGCTATTTACAATAACGGTGCCTGAGCTTGTGCCTCACTTCATTAATACCATGCTTTCAATCAGAAAGGAGCAGGGTAAACTGCCTGTCTGGTCTCTGGTCGCCAACGAAACCAACTGTATGATAGGTTACCACTCTGTTCCGGTGATCGCTGATGCGATACATAAGAATATCCGGGGCTTTGATTATGACAGCGCCCTGAGCGCATCATTGCACTCTGCCGGTCTTGATTTCAGGGGGCTTGATCAGTACAGGAAATACGGCTATGTCCCCTCTGACCTTGAGAATGAATCAGTTTCCAAGACGCTTGAGTACGCAATTGATGACTGGTGCATATCGCAGATTGCTGCAGACATGGGTAACAGTGACCTGGCCGCGGCCTTCCTGTTGAGATCGAAAAACTACCGTAACCTGTTTGACACTTCAATTTTCTTCGTCCGGGGAAAGATGAGCGACGGCAGCTGGCGCCCGGACTACGACCCGCTTTATTCGCACCACACCAACTCCGATTTCACCGAAGGAAACGGTTGGCAATACACATGGCTCGTACCGCATGATGTTGAAGGACTGATATCACTGTTCGGCAGCAGGGAGCGCTTCATCCAGCGCCTTGACTCTTTGTTCAAAGTGAAGGAAGCGGTGAAAGGCGAAAACGCTTCAGTTGATATAAGCGGACTGATAGGGCAATATGCACATGGCAACGAACCTTCGCATCACATCGCATATCTGTTCTCAATGGCCGGTGCACCTGAAAAGACGGAGACAATGGTGAGAAGGATAATGAGTGAGATGTACACGGCGGAAGAGGATGGCCTGTGCGGCAATGAAGATTGCGGACAGATGTCGGCATGGTATGTCTTTTCGGCCATGGGCTTTTATCCGGTAAACCCCGCAGACGGCAAGTTTATCCTGGGCAGCCCGTCCCTTGACAGGGCTGAGATAAATTTACCTGAAGGAAAGACCTTTAAAGTCATTGCAGAAAATAATTCACCGGAAAAGGTGAATGTCAGTGAGGTCTTCCTTAACGGACAGAAACTTAACCGTAATTATATAACCTATAGTGAGATAATGGCCGGAGGGGAGCTCAGATTCATAATGAAATGAACAATCCTGTTTGTTCCTGTTAATAATTATCATCAGCCTATATTCTATTATTATTACCTTTGTTTCATTCTGGTGCTGTCGGTTTTTTTTGCCGGCAGTGAAAAGGGAACCCTGTTAAAATCAGGGACAGTACCCGCTGCTGTGAAGCCTGTTCCGCCATTTTGGCGGATCATTACAGTCGGAATCTTCGTCACTGTCCGCCAGTTGGCGGACGGGAAGGCCCGGCGAGTAGGGATGAGTCAGAAGACCTGCCAGAACGTATCCTGTTGAAGGAGCTTTCGGGAAGAAAAGTTATGTTTAAGAGGTCATTCGCCTATATCAACCCGTCCGTATTACGCCGGTATTTTATTCCGACGGCAGTATTTGCATTGCATTTCAGCCTGTTGACACCGGGTGAGGCACAGGATATGTTCATTGATGATACAGTGAATATTTCAGCCGTTACTGTCACCGCTCCCGCTTCGGTGAGACATTCTCCCTATAGCGTTACCAGGATTGATTCAGTCACGCTGATGCGTTACCAGGAAGATGATATTGCCACACTGCTTAAGTCAGTCAGTTCCATCTCAGTCATGCGTTACGGCACTAACGGTCTGGCCTCGGTCTCGATGCGCGGCATGTCCGGTAATCATACAATGGTCACATGGAATGGCCTCTCCGTTACTGCTCCCGGCCCGGGGCAGATTGACCTGGCGATTGTACCTGTCTTTGCAGCTTCATCTATACTGATAACAGAAGGCGGATCTGACCTGCAGGACATCACGGGATCAATCGGAGGCAAGATAGAATTGTTATCGGAACCATCTTTTCAGAGAGGCACTGAAGGATCGCTGACCTTCAGCGCAGGCAGCTATGACGATTATTCTTCATCGTTGATTTTACGGTCAGGCAATGAAAAGTTCTCCGCGAACCTGAGTCTTTGGGGCGGCAAAGCGGATAATGATTTTATTTTTATAAACAAGAGTGACCCTGACGGCGCTGACGGCGAGAGGAGGACCAATTCTGCCTCAGCTTTCGGCGGTATCATGACCGATCTCGCATTTCGCTTCACGGGTTCAGCGCTCTCTGCGCATTTCTGGTATAATGACAGTGACCGCGATCTGCCGGGACCGGTGACAACAGAACAGCAGGATTATGGAGAAACACAGAGAGACAGGTCGGTCAGGAGCGTAATAAAATATTCCGCCGGAGCAGGAAGGCTGAAAACGGAAATTACAGCAGGGGAGTCCTATGATAAAAACCTGTACAATAATGAAGCATTTGGCCTGGCAGGAGACAACAGGTCGGAAATATATATGCTGAAAGCGCGCCTGGGATACAGGCTAAATGATAAGGCTGAGATCATTTTCATCGCCGGGGATGAGTTCCAGAGAGCCCGGGCTATCAGTTATGAAACAACTTATCTGCGAAATGTTTTTTCTTCATCATTGGCTGCCAGGTACAATCCCGTCAAAAGGCTTAGGCTCATCCTGCAGGCAAGACAGACAGTCGTTACCGGAACGACTTCGATGCCGGAGTTTACAGCAGGTGCGACCTACACGCTTTCAGGCGATGGCAAACATGTTATTAAATCCAGCATGAGCCGGAATTCGAAGCTGCCCTGTCTGAATGACCTTTACTGGATCCCCGGGGGAAATCCTGATCTTATGCCCGAAAAATCATTTGGCGGAGAGGCAGCCTATTCTTTCATAAGCATTGCTCCATCAGGTTTGCGGAACAGCTTTGATATCACACTTCACGCCTCCAGGGTAAATGATCTGATCCAATGGGTACCCGGAGAAAACGGTCTCTGGTCTGCAAAGAATATCACAAGTGTAAATGTCAGAGGAATAGAGGGGAGTGCAGGTACTGAACTCCCAGTTAACGAAGGAAATATCAATGCTTATATAAACTATACTTTTACCCGTTCTGTCGTTACTTCTTCAAATGTACTCAACGATGTTTCCCTGGGAAAACAACTGACATATGTTCCGCTTCATATTCTGAATATCAACCTTAATGCCGGATGGAGGTTTTTAAGAGCAGGCGTGGCCGGAGTGTACGAGAGCAGGAGATATACAATATCAGATAACAGCGAATGGCTTCCACCTTCTTTCCTTGCTGACGCCAACGCGGGCGCTGTGATAAAAATCCGGAAATCACTTGTTTCAGTCGACCTGAAAGTGAACAATATTTTCAACAAATCAACCGAAAGTGTCCAGTATTACCCAATGCCTATGAGAACATATACCCTGAAAATGAATTTGACTTTTTCAAACAAGACTAAAGGCTTATGAGAAGATGTTCAAACTGATTGTCAATATCATGTCTTTTCTGATCCAAAGTACTTTTTGACTAAATTTAACGCGATAACGATAAGAGATTGAAGGGCAGAATTATTATTGCATTCGTGGTTTTACTGTCATCCGTATCATTATTCGGTCAGACAGAGTTTCCTATTGGAGAACCGCTCTTTCAGGATGTGACTGTGTGGCACGAGTTGAATGTCGATCCTGCTCAGATTGAGGTAATGCGCTCGATTGACCAGCCAAAGGACCAGCCTTTTCAGTTCGCCATACCAGTACAGGTTAATCTGACCCCTGAGAATGCAGGATTTACCGTCAGAAATGGAAGTGAGTCTGTCTGGGTGATGCCTGTCTCATCCAAAGGAGCTCTCTCGCTTAACTTTATATTGTCACCGTTTGACCTTCCTGACGGGGCCTATGTCTATGTCTATGACTACGACCATCAGCTTGTCAGAGGAGCATTTACAAATGAGAGCGGTACTAATAGGATTACCATGCCTCTGCTGCCTGTGCCCGGTGACAGAATCGTCCTTGAGTGCCATTTCCCGGGGAAATCCATACCAGAAGGGGCAATAGGGGTGAAGCAGATCGCACATGATTTCGCCGGATTTTTTGGACTGGCCAGCATAAAGGATGCATATTTTGACCGTTCAGGCAGTTGCGAGGTTGATCTAAACTGTTCTTCCAATACCAATTATCTGAAAGCTTCACGCTCAGTAGTACGGCTCCTGGTAGCTGGTGCAGAACTGTGCACAGGTGTGCTTGTGAACAACACGGGCAGCGATTATAAAGCCTATGTTCTGACTGCACAGCACTGCATAGAGAGCGCTACCGATGCTTCCAACACCATCTTTGTTTTTAACTATAAAAGTCCATGGTGTGACGGTCCGGATCTTACCAATCTGCACTCGATAAGCGGTGCATTGCTGAGAGCTTCCAATCCTGACATCGACTTTACTCTGGTAGAGCTCAGCAAGTTTCCTTCAGTTGTTTTCAAACCTTATTTAGCAGGGTGGGACATAACTGCCTCTTCTCCTTCAAATACCTATACTCTGCATCACCCTGAGGGAGATGCAATGAAAATATCCATTGACGATAACCAGCCCGTAACTTCCTCATACCCCGTGGCAGGATATACTTCCGACGGTTTCTGGCGGATACTTAAATGGGAGATGGGAACTACAGAACACGGCTCTTCCGGAGGCCCTCTCTTTGATCAGAACGGACGACTGCGCGGCACTCTCACCGGAGGTGCAGCAACATGCGCAAATCCCCAGAATGACTACTTCGCCAAGCTGAGTAAAATGTTCAGCATAACAAACATAACCGACACCAACCTGAAGCCATGGCTTGACCCGTTGTCTGCCGGTGCGACGATCGTCAGCGGGCGTGATCCATATGGTTATAACCTCTCCAGGTCCGACACTCTGCAGAACATCCCGGTGAGTGATGCCGGAACAACTGATGCATATTTATCTCCGGAGTTCGGCTATTCAACAGGACATAATTCAGACAGTCTTGTTAAATATGCTGAGCACATCAGTTTTTCAGGGTCGGGTGAGATAGCCTGGGTGCATCTAAGGGTAGCTGCAACATCGTACCTTTCAGAGACCGATTCAATACGGATATACATCTGGAACGAAGGAACACATCCGGGAACAGTTTTTGCATCACGACTTATCAAACTGCGGGAAGTGAAGAATGATTATGATCTGGAGGTGGATTTCGGCAGGACAGTCTCTGTATCGGGCTCATATTATGTTGGTTATGGTTTATATTATAAGAATAACCTTACTGAGACCCAGCCCCAGTTTGCTGTCAAACACTCAGCACCGTATCCGCTATCAAGCCAGAACACTGCCTGGTTCAATGACGGTACCAGCTGGAAGCCTTTCACAGACCATCCTTCATTTCCTGCTCCCGTTTCGCTGGCGATAAGCGTCATCATGGTCGAAAACTCTGTCCTTAACAGTGTAGATAACCCTGCAACTGATCCGTCAGCCCTGAACGTCTTTCCCAATCCGTTCAGCAGCAGCGTTTCATTCAGTATCACAGACAGAAGTGCTAAATCATCAAAGCTGACTATCTATGATCACAGCGGACGTGTAGTAAGTGCTGCAGAGTACAGGAACATCTTCCCCGGTGTTTTGACCGTGGAGCTTCCCTCACTTGTTCAGGGAATATATCATTACAATCTGATCAATGACGGCCTGATATATACGGGTACTTTGATAAAAATAGCTTCCAGGTGATGAGAATTGACGCAGTTCTGCTTGCGGCGATAATGTTTCTTGCTTCCTGCCGTAATGGCAGCCGCCCTGCAGAAAACATAAATGACGGCACCATAACTTCAAAATACGCTGCATCACACTTCCGTATTGATGATTATAAGGGTTACAGGAGGCTGGTTATCACAAATCCGTGGCAAAACACAAGCGGTACTGAACTGGTTTATTACCTTGTCAATCGTGACACCCAGCTGCCTGACACAGTTTCAGAAGCGTCAGTTATAAGGGTTCCCGTGCAGAGGGTCATATGCATGTCAACAACCCATACAGCGATGCTGAGAGCTCTTGATGCTGCTGAAACCATTGTCGGCATATCGGGTACCGGCCTTGTTTATGACTCCATTATTCTGGATGCTGTTAATCGCGGCAGGATTTCTGATATAGGTTATGAAAGCAATCTTGACAAGGAGCTTGTTGTTTCACTGAAACCTGACCTTCTCATAGCATATGGTGTAGGGGCTTCTTCTGCGGAATATCTGCGTAAGCTTGAAGAAATGGGGGTGAAGGTCATGTATAATGCTGATTACCTTGAGGAACACCCGCTTGCCAGGTGCGAATGGATCAGAGTTTTCGGACTGCTTACAGGAAAAGAAGCACTGGCTGACAGTCTTTTCAGGGAGGTTTCAACAGCATATCTCAGCCTTGCTGAAATGGTCAGAGCCAATGTGAAAGAACATCCTGATGTCTTGCTGGGTGCCCCGTGGGAGGGTGTATGGTATGTTGCACCCGCCAATTCATATATTGGCAGGCTCATTTCAGACGCCGGGGGGAAATATCTCTTTGATGACCTCTCTGAGACAAATTCAGTGCCTTTCTCGGTCGAGGCAGTCTTCAGGCGGGCTACGGAAGCGGACATATGGATTAATCCCGGAACAGCCGGGAGCCTTGATGATATAGCTGCCGCAGACCATCGTATGACGAAGCTGCCGGTCTACAAAGCCGGAAACATATGGAACAACAGGAACAGGATGACCTCTTCGGGAGGGAATGACTACTGGGAGAGTGCTGTGGTGCGCCCTGACCTTTTGCTACAGGATATTGTATGCATCATACACCCCGGCCTGATACCGGATCATAAACAACTTTATTACCGAAAGCTGAAATGAGCGCAAAACCATCACTGCAGTCACAACGCCTGATCATAATTGCGCTGTTCCTGCTCATGTCAGTGCTTCTGGCGGTCGATCTGCTGATTGGCAGCACGCGTCTTGAAGCCGGTGATGTGCTGAGATCGCTCTTCGGTCAGGGGACACCCCACGGAGAGATCATCGTCATGCAGTTCCGCCTTCCCAAGGCCCTGACGGCGATCATTGCCGGTGCTGCGATGTCAGTCAGCGGATTGCTGATGCAGACCCTCTTCCGCAATCCCCTTGCCGGGCCCGATGTACTTGGCGTCAGCTCCGGCGCCGGCCTGGGAGTTGCTCTCACAGTGCTGACAATCACCCCGCTCTTCAGCTTCAAACCCGGCAGTCCGCTGCAGGGCTGGAGCCTGATACTGGCTGCGTGGGCCGGCGCCGGAGCGGTGATGATGATAATCATGGCTGTCTCGGCACGTGTTCGTGACATCATGACTGTACTGATCGTGGGTCTGCTTCTGGCCAGCGCCATCTCAGCCGTTGTGAGCCTTTTGCAGTATTTCAGCAATGAAGCTACGCTCAAGACATATGTCATATGGACGATGGGCAACCTCGGCAATATGTCCTATACACAGATTAGGACACTGGCTTTAGCTGTACTTGCAGGTATGCTGGTAGCCTTTATCATGGTCAAGCCTCTCAATGCCATGCTTATGGGCGAGAACTTCTCCAGGACAGTAGGGGTTGATCTGAAAAGGACAAGAATCATTCTGCTTGCTTCGGCAAGCATCCTTGCCGGAAGTGTAACCGCATTCTGCGGGCCCCTGGCCTTTATCGGCGTTGCTGTTCCTCACATTACACGCATTATCCTCGGTACGACCGACCACCGTGCTCTCATGCCGGGTGTGGCTATATGCGGAGCAGTGATACTTCTGATAAGTGACATAATCTCAACACTGCCAGGCGGCGGACAGATAATACCGGTCAATACCGTCACTTCACTGATAGGTATACCTGTTGTGATGTGGATCATATTAGGCAGAGCAGGACTTGGGAGGAAATTCTGATGGGAACGGGAACTGTTATTGCGGAGACAATTGACCTGGCCATTGGTTATGTGACCCAGGGTAAGAGCAGGACGGTAATGGATCATCTCTCTCTTGCCGCACACCGTGGTGAACTCGTGGCACTGATAGGACGTAACGGCACAGGCAAGAGCACTCTTCTCAGGACAATGGTAGCACTGCAGCCTTGTCTGGATGGTACTGTCAGGCTGGAAGGCAGGGATTTACACACCATAGGCAGGTCAGGCCTGCCCAGGATCGTGAGCTTCACTTCCACCGAACCCATCGCATTGCGAAATATAAAAGTCCGGGAAGTGGTTGCCCTGGGACGTTTTCCTTATACAAACTGGATCGGATCGCTTAATACCGATGATGAAAGGTCTGTCAATGAAGCTCTTGAGGTGACCGGCATTCTTCCTCTGGCTGACCGTAATATTGATAATATTTCAGACGGAGAAAGACAGCGGGCACTGATAGCACGATCCCTTGCCCAGGATACCGATCTTCTTGTCATGGATGAGCCTACAGCTTTCCTTGATCTGCCGTCACGTTACAGCATAGTCGGTCTCCTCAGGAAGCTGACAAGGGAAAAGGGCAAATGTGTTATTTACTCAACTCACGACCTTGATACGGCTATCAATGAAGCCGACAGGTTATGGTTGATGACAGAAGAGGGAGTATCACAGGGAGCCCCGGAAGATCTTATGATATCGGGTACTCTTGCCAGGGCTTTTGAAAGCCCCCTGCTCTCTTTCAGCCAGACAGCCGGAACATTCAGTTTCGTAAGGAAAAGACTGCTGCCTATTGCATTGGATAGCACAGGTGTCGTCGGTGAACTTACCGAAAGAGCGTTGCGCAGATCAGGCTATAAAATAATGCCGGACGCTGATCTGAAAGTGATGGTAAAAGAAACCGGAAATACAACTGAATGGATACTGATAAATAATTTACAAATAGAGCGTTATACTTCCTTATATAACCTGATAAGTCACCTGCCGGCCGGAGACTGAAACTGGGCCTCAAATTTTCGGTAGTTTTCGATGAATGGACCTATATCCTCAACCGAAATTCGTTTGGCAATAATTTTTTTATCCTTGTCGAGGATATAGACAAGAGGAGTCGATTCGACGTTGTAGAAGTAATCAAAACGGCTTATACGCTGGGGATCCCAGCCGTTGATCCAGCTAAGCCCGTGGTCAGCTATATAACTCTCCCATTTTTCCCTGTCAGACTGTGTGCATACTGCAAATACCTCAATTCCTTTACCTCTGTTTGCATCATAATATGCCTTGAGGATCGGTGTTGCCTCTTTGCAGTGACCGCAGTCCGGTTCCCAGAAATAAACTATTGTGAATTCCGCCTTGACGTCATAGAGTGATACGTAATATCCGGCGAAGGTACTCATGACCATCTCTGCAGCTTTCGTGCCGATAAGGTTCGGCCGGAGCTTGTCAACCCTTTTTCTTAGGTCATTAATATACTCTTCTGAAGCCCAGGGTGCCTTTCCTGCAAGGTACACTCTGTCAGCAAGATGAACAACGACAGCATCCTGCCCCATTATCTCGCTGGTGGCGTACCTGTTCAGCAGCCACACGGCAACATACTGGAACACATCTTTGTTTTTACCACTCATTTCCAGTACCCTGTCGGCTTCCTTGTTTATTGAATCCGGCATTTGTATCACAACCTGGCTGAAGAACTGTTCAAGCTTTCCGCCCAGTACAGGACTCCGGATCAGGCCGAGCTCCGAAAAATCTATATTGTCAAAGAAATGATCCTTATAGTACAGATATGACCATAAACGTGATATAGAATCAGGGTTTGCCGTACCTGCCGGAACTTTCTGCTGAGAGGGTTCGACAGGGATAATTGATCTCGCTATGGCTCCCAGGAGGGTGCCTTTGTTGTTTTCTGCAGTTTCCCTGAGATACTGCTTCATTTTTACCTCCTTATCGCTAAGCTGTTGCCTCAATGCAGCTGCCTCATTGCCGGAGGGTGATGCCCCTTTGAGTTTCTCACTTACTGCCATGGCTTCTTCCTGAAGCGACTTCCACTTTCGCTGGTATTCCAGGAAACGATCATTTTCATCCGAACCCCTGAACGCCAGTGTCCCCGCCGGGTCCTTCAGGTCACAGCTGATATCAAAATACTGGTCTTCCCCTGCGAGAAATTCGAAAAACGTGTTCCCCGGAAAGACAATCATATATACGCCAGGCAAGAGCTTTTCACTGCCCGTAAACCTTCCCTTGCCATCTCTGTCAGTGGTTAAGCTGTCTTTTATATATTGCTCACTGCCAAGATGATATGCAAGTCTTATTTTTGCCTCAGGGGCTCCTTTAACATTGATGCCGACAGAATGGCCAGTCTGGCCGTTCAGCAGGGAAAAGCCCTGCAGCACTAAAACCAGGATTAATGTGACGAGGTACTTAAATTTCATATTGGGATAACTAGCTGAATTGAGTTATTACAATTTTCCTGCCAGATAATACTAATGGTTCATGTCGAGCCTGAGGATCTCAGCATAGCCCGGTGTGGTCATCACAGCTTTAAGCACGAAGTTGAACCGGTTCAGGTCAGTGCAAAGGAAGAAATCGGTAGGCGGACTGAAAGAAAGGTTTCCCGGATTGAAGAACCTGCTTCCTGACCCTTTCCTCAGGGTATTTATTTCATTACTGATATCTGCCTCATTGCCACACAGCAGTTCTGTTATGTACCTAGCGCAAAGGAGGTCTTCCTCAGCTGACTCAACGCCCCGGTAACCCATTGCAACAAGTGTTACCTTCCCGGGATTGATCATATTTATATAAGAGGCTACTGCTCTGGCATTTACCAGGCCGGCACCCAGTATTTCTGTGGCGCCCGCGGCGTTCATTATGCCGTTCGTGCCTGCCGTAGTGCAGTGTATCATCGTCTTTCCCTTCAGGTTGCTGGTCAGCATTTCAGTAGGACTGTTGCCCATATCGAAACCTTCAGGCTTTTTCTCTTCACGTTCTCCCGCAATAATTGTTTCGGTTTTCAGTTTTTCCCCGAGGGCAAATGCTTCGTCAGGGGTGGCAACATTAATAAGTCGCCTGATACCGCTGTCAAAAGCATAGCATGCAGTACTGAAGGCTCTGAAGACGTCAATTATAACTGTCACTCCCTCAGCTTCCCGTGCTCCTTTGATAAACTCTTTTATGGTGATGACCATCTTGCTAAATTCAAAATGTGAAGATAATAATAGTGATTGAAGATCATTTGTTAAATTTGCAGTCCGGTATAAATCTTTGAAAATGAAGAATCCCATCAAATGGATCACGGAGACTTATTACAGGATCCGAACAGATATCTGGAAGACTCCGATGAACAGACTCACCGGAAACAAAGCCTACTGGATTCGCCAGATACGCATTATCTATATGGTTTTCAAAGGTATAAAGAGGGATAATATCTATATTAAAGCCTCAGCTCTCACTTTTTTTTCCATACTGTCCCTAATACCCATGGTGGCACTGGGTTTCGGTATTGCGAAGGGATTTGGGATGCAGGATGAGTTGAGAGCTCAGATCATCATGCAGTTCCACAACGAGGAGCAGGTGATGGCCTGGATCCTTGATTTCGCCAATACCATGCTTGAGCAGGCCAGTGGGGGATGGATAGCAGGGGTGGGTATAGCACTGTTATTTTATACCGTTGGTCAGCTGCTCTCCTATGTTGAGACCACCCTTAACTCAATCTGGAGGGTTGAAGAGACCCGGGCGTGGTATCGTCAGGTGACCGATTACCTTGCCATTATCATTCTTTTACCGATAGTCCTGATAGCTTCCAGCAGCGTCACGGTGTTGGCAACCACCAGGCTCAATGACCTGCTCAGCAAGTCTGATATTCTTGAGGGGCTGAAACCAGTGGTTTCGTTCCTTGTCCAGCTGATTCCGTATATTCTGCTGTGTGCCCTGGCTACCGCGGCTTTCCTTATAATGCCCAACACCAGGGTAAAGGTAAGACCGGCTGCAGTGGCGGGTCTGGTGACTGGTATTGCCCTGCAGCTATTACAGGTGCTTTACGTAGAATCGCAGATGGGTATAACAAAACTCGGAACCCTTTATGGCAGCTTTGCAGCCATACCGCTTCTGATGATCTGGGTGCAGATGAGCTGGGTGGTATTGCTGGTGGGAGCTCAGCTTTCATATTATCTTCAGAACATAACACGATATGAGTTCGAATTTGATGTCCAGACGGTATCACCGCGACAGAAAAAAAGGCTGTCGCTGCTTGTGCTGCGTACTCTGACCAATGACTTTATCAAGGGCGTGAAGCCAAGATCACCTGAAGAGATATCTCTCGAACTCAGTTTACCGGTCAGAACCGTGCATGACTGCCTCGACGATCTGCATGCATCAGGGCTTGCGACTAAATTCTGGGATGATACGGAGGACAGATACGTCTATCAGCCGGCCACCGATATTAACAAGATGACCCTTTCATTCATCCTGGAAAAGCTTGACAGTCCGGGCTCTATACATAAGATTGTGGTTAATAACACAGATTACAAGAAGATTGACTCGGCGCTGACCAGGTTTGAGACTATGATAGCCACATCGGAGGCAAATGTTCTCCTGCGTGACGTTTAAGCATTATTTGTTGCGGAAAGGTGAAAGACGATACCTCCTTACAAACCTTATTAATTCATCAAGAGTGTCCCAGTTGTCAAAGAGATAATGTGGTGCATTAACTATTATCTGTCTTGTCTCAGGGTGCTCAGACCAGTAACTGATAAGGTTTGATGCCCTGAATACCCGGTCTTCCGAGCCTATCAGCGAATAGTCCCAGATAAAACCTGTTGCCACAGGTTCCATCATCCTGTTGTAGAGCCACCGCAGCTCGTCATGGAGCGACTTTTCGGAACGGGAGGGTATATTCTGTCTGTTCATCTCAAACCGACTGCGTGTGCCGAAAACTCTGAGATAAAACTTACCCATGCTATAGTTTGAGATATTCTCGAGTGTTGCCTCAAATATTCTCAGGGGAATTCCATATTTATCATCAGCCGCCACAGGTGTACCGTTAATAGCGATGGTCAGATCAGGTTTTATGCCCATCCTGCGACTGTAGTACTCTGCCGCCCATACTCCCAGAGACCACCCGATGACAGTCACTCTTTTGTACGTCTTCATCTCCGGGAGAATCAGTGGCTCATCGGCTGAATAGTTATAAAAGAGGATAAAGTCAACCCTGTCACTGCAGAGATTGGAAAAGGCCTTTTCATCTATACCCCACGTACCAAAGAGAATGATCAGTTCCCTGTTATTCTCAAAACGTCGTAAGAAGGTTTTCATGGGCTGGTACAAAAAAGAAAGAGGAGAGGGTTAATGTGGTACTTTAAGGAACGGGCTTATGAGATAATCCCGGAATCTACTGTCTGATAAAAGGAAGTGACCTATGGTAGTCAGCCTATAGGTCCATGTGAAAGTCAATGTCTGCAATACAATCCTTTTGATTCCCACAAGTAACCCTTGCTCTCCTCTTTTTACCTTAAGCAATAGCTTTGATACAAATATAGCAAAATATTTCACATAAAGCAAATATTTGACGAAATAATGAATTATGGTGATTAATGTCGGATGCAATTCTCATTTACTTTTACTAATTTTAGTCGGAATATTTGGATCATTACTTACCCTGACCATAAACATTTTCCCTTATGATTCCTGAAATTATCAGCATCAGGCATGATGACGGCTCCGGCTTCAGAGCTGAATGGATGGACAGCGAAAGCAGCTTTCTGCATGTCCACCCTGAATATGAGATTGTTCTGAACATCACAGGCAACGGAACACGGGTGGCAGGTGACTCGGTAGAGATCTTTGACCGCTATGACCTCGTGGTTTACGGGCCTGATCTTAAACACTTCTGGAACTTCTACAGAAAGGATGAGAACGACAGGGGCTATCATGCCATCATGTGTCATTTCAAACGTGAATCGCTGGGGGAAGCTATGCTGTCACAATTTGAGATGAAGCAGCTGCGACGTCTCCTTGACGATGCTTCCAGGGGCATCTCCTTTACGGCTGAGACAGGAAGGGCTGCTGAAGAGCCGCTCAGGCGAATGCTTACAGAGACAGGAATGAAGAAGATGGTGAGCCTGTTTCAGCTTTTCGAGATTTTATGTTCTGCGGAAAAATATAAGCTTCTCTCGGGAGAGGCCTCTGACAACGGACATGAAGTACTTGACGATCGCCTGACTGAGGTCTGCTCGTTTGTCAGGGAAAACTTCTTCAGGCCCATACCCGTTAAGGAAGTTGCATCCATTGCAAAAATGAGCCCTCATTCATTCAGCCGCTTCTTCTCACACAGTACCGGAAGCGGTTTTGTCGACTATGTGAACCAGGTGCGGACGAATAAAGCCTGCTATCTCCTCCGGGAGACCGACCACCAGATAAATGAGATAGTCTTCGAGTGCGGGTTTGCCACAGTATCAAACTTCAACAAGCAGTTCCGTAAGCACGCGGGAATGTCCGCACGCGACTACAGGGCACAGTACAGGAGCTGAGTAACCTCTTCGCTGTTTTTTATTTCCGTCACCGGAAGGGAGATGATATTTATCGTTATAAATAATGATCCGGAATGCTAAATTTGCCTCCTGGTAAATCCTAAAACACATTATCATGGGAATGACAATCACGGAAAAGATAATTGCGTTACATTCAAAATACGATAGCGTAAAACCAGGGGATATTATCGATATCAGTATTGATGCCCGTGTAGCGAGGGACTTCGGCGGTGCAAATGTCGTCAAGAATCTTAATGACTTCGGCCTTTCTGTTGACAATCCTGCCAGGACATTCTTTACTTTCGACTGCAATCCTACCGGCTCCGACCAGAAATATGCCGTTAACCAGCATATCTGCCGAAAATTCGCCCGTAACAATGATATTAAAGTCTATGATATTAATGCCGGTATCGGAACTCATATTCTTATAGAAGAGGGATATATATGGCCAGGCGCCACCGCAGTATCAACTGACTCACATGCCAATATCCTTGGCGCCGTTGGCGCATTCGGACAGGGAATGGGCGACATGGATATTGCAGCTGCCTGGAACAGCGGTAAAGTATGGTTCAAGGTGCCTTCATCAGTAAAGATAAACCTCAACGGAGAGTTGCCCGAAAACGTGACTGCCAAGGACGTGATTCTTAACCTGCTTAAGATCTACGGAGCCAACACTCTTCTGGGCTACAGCATCGAGCTGTACGGCAGAGCAGTTGACAGAATGACGCTCGATCAACGCATAACAATAGCCTCAATGGCGACTGAGATGGGTGCAATAATAATTCTTTTTCCACCTTCTGATGAGATAATAAACTATTGCCGTACCCGCGCCAAAGAACCCTTTGAACCTGTCTTTGCTGATCCTGACGCATCATATGAGATCATTGCCGATATAGATGTTTCAACATTCAGGCCGATGCTATCAAGGCCGGGTGAACCGCATGATACTGTTCCGGTGAATGAACTGCCGTTGACAAGGATCGATTCAGCATTCATCGGCAGCTGTACTAACGGACGTATTGAAGATATGAGGGTTGCGGCAGAGATACTCAGGGGAAAGAAGGTAGCCCCAGGAGTGGTGCTTAAGATAGTGCCTTCAACAGATGAAGTCTGGAAAGAGTGTCTTACGGAAGGAATTATTGAAGTATTCAAGAACGCAGGAGCACTTGTCTCCAATGCCGGATGTGCAGGATGTGCTGCCGGGCAGGTGGGGCAAAACGGTAAAGAAGAAGTGACCGTCAGCACGGGCAACCGTAATTTCCCGGGCAAACAGGGGCAGGGCAGTGTTTTCCTTGCTTCACCGGCAGTGGTAACGGCCTCGGCACTGGCGGGGTATATTACAACTCCTGATGCCATCCCTGCCAGACCCGTTACATTCGTGAAAACAACAGGACAGGCCCATCCGCCCAGGATTAGTCCCCCGCAAACCACCCTGGAACGTCCAACCTCAATCAAAGGCAGGGTTTGGATGATCGAACGTGACAACATTGACACTGACATGATCTTCCATAACCGCTATCTCGCCATAACGGATAAACGCGAGATGGGACAGTATGCCTTTGATAACCTCGAAGGCTACAGGGACTTTGCTCATAAGGCCCGGGCAGGCGACATAATAATCGCCGGTAAGAACTTCGGCAGCGGAAGCTCCCGCCAGCAGGCAGTAGACTGTTTTATTTCCCTGGGTATCCAGGCTATCATAGCACGCTCTTTCGGCGCTATTTATGAGCGCAATGCCATTAACGCTGCGTTCCCGGTTCTAACCTGTAATTCGTTTGACAAGATCGATCTCAGGGACCAGGACATTCTTGCAGTAAACCTTCTGACCGGCGAAGCAGTCAATGAACGCAACGGTTTGAAAATGACTATAAACCCGTTCTATGACGCACAGTATGAGATATATATGAAGGGCGGGCTTCTTGGAAAAGTTTAATCCTCACTATTGTACAATATGAAACCACAGACATTTGTTGAAAAGATACTTGGAGCCCCGGAGGGAGCTATTGTCTTCAGAAAACCTGACATAATACTTACGCACGACAATACTTCAAGCATTTACCAGACTTTCCGTAAGATGGGAGGGCAGAAGGTCTCTGACCCCACTCAGATGCTTGTGGTGCTTGACCATAATGCACCTCCTGCTGACGCAAAACTGGCAACGCAATACCAGGACATACGCAATATAGTTACCGAACAGGGAATTATAAAGTTTTATGACTCAGGGTCCGGTATCTGTCACCAGCTGATGTCATACCATGCACGACCGGGAATGATAATTGTCGGATCAGATAGTCATACCTGTACGGCAGGTGCATTTAATGCCCTTGCGGCAGGTATTGACCGTACCGAAGCCGCAGGTATCTGGAAACGGGGAGTGACATGGTTCCTTGTTCCACCTTCAATGAGAATTGACCTCAAGGGTAAACTGCGTCAGGGCGTCAGCGCCAAGGACCTCTCACTGTGGATAATAGGTATGCTTGGCTCCGACGGTGCCAACTACATGTCGATAGAGTTTCACGGAGAGGGGGTCTCAACCCTGAGTATAAGTGAGAGAATGACGGTTGCTAACCTGGCATCAGAAATGGGTGCGAAGAATGCTGTATTCCCTGCCGATGACGTTCTCCGGAAATTTACCGGCGAGGCAACGACAGGAGTGTGGGCAGATGAAGATGCTGAATACAACTGCCGCATATCCATTGACCTGTCACAGGTATTTCCGCTTGTTTCCGCCCCTCACAATGTCGATAACATTAAATCTGTCGCCTCCGTAGCCGGCACTGTGGTGCATGAGGGACTCATCGGCACCTGCACTAACGGCAGGATTGAAGATCTGAGGGCAGCGGCTGCGATCCTGAAAGGGGAGAAGGTCAAACGGGGGTTCCAGCTCCACATAATTCCGGCCTCCAAAGACATATATGTGCAGGCGATAAGGGAAGGCATCATTACTGATCTCATAGAAGCAGGGGCAAATATTCTAAGTCCTTCATGCGGAGCATGCCTGGGCACCGGCCAGGGTATTCCGGCAAACGGCCATGTAGTTATCTCAACCGCCAACCGCAATTTTCTCGGCAGAATGGGCAATAAGGAAGCTTCGATCTACCTTGCTTCACCTGCAACGGTGGCTGCGTCATCAATAACCGGCGTGATCACAGACCCAAGGATGGCTAAAGGAAATGAGGTATATCCCTTCAATCCTCCCCAGAGCGCCACTAACATCATCAGGGAAGGGGATAACAGGAAAGAGGGCAATATCTGGAATTATTCCGATGTTGACAATCTCAACACCGATCAGATGTTTGCAGGCAAGCACACGTACAGCGTTATGAGCTCTGACGCTGCTGCCATATTGCCCTTGCTTTTCGCCGACTTCGACCCGTCATTCAGCAAAAATGCCAGGGCTGGAGATATCATCATCGCAGGTGACAATTTCGGTTGCGGCAGCTCGCGTGAGCACCCCTCAGTAGGACTGGCTCATCTGGGTATCAGGGCTGTGATAATCAAGTCAGTGAATCGCATATTCTATCGTTCATCAATAAATCAGGGGCTGCCGCTGATCGTCCACAGGGAGGCTGTTGAAGCGTACAAGCCCGGAGATAAGGTTGACATCGACTTTGATAAAGGATCGCTTACAATTGCAGGAAAGCATTTTACTTTCCAGCCCCTCCCGCCTGAACTGAAACAGATCATTGAGAAGAAGGGACTGGTTAACTGGATGAAGTCTGCATGACCTTCATTGCTGCTCTGTATTCTGTTGGGAAACGGGAAAATGTGATTATATTTGCGGCGGCTTTTTTGCCGGTTCCGTAGCTCAGTTGGATAGAGCAACAGCCTTCTAAGCTGTGGGTCGCGCGTTCGAGTCGCGCCGGAATCACAAAGCCCGGAGACACATACCTCCAACTGCTCAATATGGGCATAGAACATTGTTTTGATTATTCTACTATGGTTTTCACAGGGATATGATTACCATCAACATAAGGTCGATACTAAAGATTGTCGGACTGATTCTGATAATCTCTTCATTCTCTTTTCTTCTTTGTATCCCTGTTGCTCTTATTTACTCGGAACCTGTCAGACCATTTTTTTTGGCTTCCATCACAGCCCTGATCCCCGGGCTGATGCTCTATTTCTTCGTCCGCAGCCGGCTGCATGAAAAAGTGACTACAAAGGAAGGCTACCTGAGTGTTACTATCGGATGGCTGGCACTCATCCTTTCAGGAACATTACCGTACGTCTTCAGCGGTGAAATAAAAGGATTCCTTAATATTCTCTTCGAGACCTTTTCAGGATACACGACAACAGGTTCGTCAATATTACGGGAAGTTGAATCATTGACCAAATCACTTCTTTTCTGGCGTAGCCTTACATGCTGGATTGGAGGTATTGGCATAATACTTCTGGTGGTAATCATTCTGCCGACTCTCAGAGTAGGCGGATACAATCTTTTCTCGCTGGAGTCATCTTTGAAGGAAAAACTAATGCCGAGGACCAAGTCCATAGCTTACACAGTTCTTTTGATTTATCTTGGTATAACCGCTACTGAAACAACACTTTTGACTGCTGGAGGAATGGATCTTTTTGACAGTATTTGTCATTCATTCACCACAGTTGCAACAGCAGGCTTCTCAACCAAAAACACCTCCCTTGCAGGGTATTCTCCATATATTCAATATGTTTCAGGGATATTCATGTTTCTTTCTGCCACAAGCTATGTGGTTTACTATCATCTGGTAAAGAGAAATTTCAGGAAGCTGGCATCATATGAAGAATTATGGTTTTATATATTTTTCACAACCACAGCTGTTGTCTTTGTAACTTTTATTCTTTATACGGGAACTGAGAGAACCTTTGAGGAATCATTCCGGCACGCCATGTACCAGGTTATTTCTCAGATCTCCTGCACCGGGTTAGCCACCAATGATTATACTGTCTGGCCCATGACCGCTATGTTCTGCATGTTCCTCCTGATGTTTGCAGGTGGAATGACCGGTTCAACGACCGGTGGGATCAAAATGGCGCGCCATCTGATCTCACTCAAAAACCTCAGGAGCGTATTCACCAGGCTGCTTCATCCCAATGCAGTTGTGCCTGTCACCCTTAATGGAAAGATAATTCCTGAAAGTGCCAAAGACATGATGACAATGTTTATACAACTGTACCTGATCATCTTTGTCATAGGCACACTTATAATGGTCGTATCGGGCATCCCGATCCTGGAATCAGCAGGGGCCGCCGGAACATCAATGGCTGGAATTGGTCCTGGTCTCGGCGCTTCAGGAAATATGAGCAATTTCGCTCATTTTAACGCCATAGGAAAAATGACTATGTTTACATTGATGTTTCTGGGGCGCCTTGAATTGATAGTCGTCATAGCCCTTTTTACCAGGTCTTTCTGGAAGAATTAGCTGAAAATTCCCTATTCTGGAATGATTTTTTAATAATAAATCAATTTAATAGTACATAATTGAAAAATACCAATTACATTTGCGCCGTAATTTAAAACAACATCAATGAACAAAGGAATTGTTAAATTTTTCAATGAATCCAAAGGATTTGGATTTATTAAGGACGCCAACTCACCCAAGGAGTATTTTGTACATTCATCAGGTCTCATAGACAGGATCAAAGAGAATGACGAAGTTACATTTGACCTTCAGGAAGGTAAAAAAGGATTAAATGCCGTTAATGTGAAACTTGCATAGTTGAAAATATAATGCACATTTAATGACCTTAGGTCCCGCCCAACCAGCGGGACTTTTTTTTGTCATGACATGATCAATTGTCACCGGTAAATAATAAATTTGAGTGTGAGTCTGAAAACGAAATACGGGATTACAGCCCTGGTTGCAGGGGCTTCTGAAGGGATAGGAGCCGCATTTGCCTCCTGCCTGGCGGCGGAGGGGTTCGATCTCATCCTGATAGCAAGGAGACCGGAACCACTGCAGAAGCTGGCAGACACCCTGTCTGACAAGTATAAAGTCGGGATCAGGTGTATGGTTTGCGATCTGTCTGACGAGGGCGCATCAGAATATGTCGTCGCATCACTTGAGGGGAAGGAAGTTGACATCCTGGTTTATAATGCTGCACTTTCCCATATCGGCTCCTTCATCGAGCATCCGGCAGAAGGCCATAACAAGGCCGCCCGTCTGAACATGATCACCCCGATGAACCTGGTTCACCACTTTGGAGGAAAGATGGTTGAGAAAGGAAGAGGAGCGATCATTCTTATGTCATCAATGGCAGGATTACAGGGTAGCGGCTTTCTGGCAACATATGCTGCAACAAAAGCGTTCAATAGAGTATTGGCTGAGAGCCTCTGGTATGAGTGGAAAGATAAAGGTGTGGATATTATAGCATGTTGTGCCGGTGCAACCGTAACTCCCGGTTATATCCGCACAAAGCCTGGAAAAGTAAGCCTGATGGCGCCTGCGGCACAAAAACCTGAAGATGTTGTCAGGGAGTGTTTCAGCAGGCTTGGCCGCAGGCCTTCATTTATCTCCGGCCAGGCTAACAGGTTCGCCTCATTTATAATGCAGAGGCTGCTGCCTCGCATAACGGCTGTAAAAATCATGGGAGACAACACCAGAAAAATGTACAGGCTGTAAAACGATGCAACTTACCGGCCTGAAAGATCACCAGAGGTGAGGGATAATCTTCCAGGGTACCCTTTTCTTGTATTCATGCCAGAGCTCGCCGTATTTTGCCGAACAACGCCCGTCATCGTCATGCTGTCTTGTAAAGAGAAGCAAGACATAGTAGATCGGGTAAAGCCATAGCCAGATGAGTCCCGGGTAACCGGTACATAGTATGATTCCCGTGGCCATAAGTATCTCACCCAGGTAATTAACGTGCCTGCTGATACCCCAGAAACCATTCACAATAAGCCTGTTGTTTCCGTCAGTCAATGCCTGCGGGACTATGCCAAGAAATGGCTTTGCCGGGTCACGCTTGAAGAAATACTTCTGCATGTTGGCACCTCTTGCCAGCACCCATCCTGAGAAGAAGATGACTGCATACAGGACAAGCAGCCAGGCTGGAGTTTGGGGATCAGGCAGGGTGACAGTTGACCACAGGCCAATAGGATAAAAGTAGGGATAGAATACAATACACCCCCATCCAAGCTTGAAGCCAATTCTCTCTGCAAACAGGTCGTATGTATAGAGGTGAACCTCTTCAAACAAAAGATACTCAACTACAAAATATGTAAGAAGCAAAGCTGAAAGTATTATGCCGGGTGAAGAGGAATTATCGTAGGTAATAAGGTGGAAGGCAGTAAAACTCAGGACGTTAAGCTCAAGCATGGTTGCTCCGGCAAGGTAGAGCCACATCTTAATATCCACCCTGCCTTGCAGGAGCTGAAGGTTTTCCACTCTCCCGAAGAAGAGATCTGCTGCAAATGATTTTCTGACAGGTTTCACGGGCAGAACGAGCACCAGAGTAACAACCATGCCCAGGATGCATGCACCTGCCAGTCCATACCACCGGTAGTGATAAAGATAATCATAAGGAACCAGGTCAGTTATCCCCAGCAGGAACCATAAAGCCACTACCACAATGAATACCAGGATCCCGTTGAGATGATATCTCATCTTTTCAGCTGATCCCGGTTTTGTTATATAACCGCGCACCCACCTTCCCGGAAGGAATGCGTTGAGAAAAAAAATAGCAGCCATGATTATGACCGGTGCAAGAACCCCCAGTATTTTATCCATAAAGTCATTTTAATAACCTAAAAGTATATAAATATTCAGGTCTTGTCACCTTGAAGTCCAAATCTTACTTCTGCATAACTCTGGATAAATTTTATGGTTTCTTCAATTCCCAGGACAGAAGAATTTACGCACAGGTCGTATGAACTGGCTGCTCCCCATACTTTACCGCTGAAGTATTCGTAATAATCAGCACGTTTCTTATCTAATTTCCCGATACAGTCTTCTGCTTTGTTTTCGGCTATCTCCTGAATCCTTGCGACACGCCTGATCCGGTCCCTCATATCTGCGCTTATAAACACACTCAGGCATCGCGGATGATCTTTCAGAATGTAATCGGCACAGCGTCCAACGAAGAGACTTGAATTCAAACCTGCCAGTTTGCGGATAACATCACTCTGGATCTTAAACAGCATTTCGTTGCTCAGATAATAATTGGCATAGACCTCATCTGTCAGAAAACCGCGCAGATCAAGCAATCCCCCGAAAAGACTATGTGTCTTCTTTTCATCAGCTTCTTCAAAATGATTTTCCCTGATGCCGCTCTCCTGGGAAGCTATCCTTATGAGCTCCTTATCATAGAAGGATATTCCCAGCCTTGCTGACAGCTTCTGACCTATCTCCCTGCCGCCACTCCCGAGTTGCCGCCCGATGGCAATTACGTACTTATCTGTCATAAAACTATTGATTTAGCATTATTCAAATTTACTGCTTATTAATAGGGAATTCACTTTTTTTTGTGTGGAGTTGCTGCGAGCGCTTCAGCTGTGGAATACCTGAACTTATAATTGTAACGGCTCTGTAATTTTGCAGGATCAAGGATGATAGAGTGGATACTGTTATTAATGCCAGCAGGCTGAAGATTCAGGAGTTTCAGATTCCACAGGACCCAAAGGAGACTTTTAATGACACCAACCGGGAACATGAAATATTTTTTATCGGGAACAATCTCACGTATAGCTGCACAACTATCCGGAGCAACGTTGTAAACCCCTTTAATGAGATCATCATTTATGACTTTGTCAAGGAGAGAAACAAAATCGTCCTCATGTAACAGCTGAATTTTGTAATTTTTGCAGAATCCCGGAAGAAAGGGAAACTGTGTCAGCAATCTCAGGACTATTCTGTCGCTGGTAAAGGAAGGCCCTGTCACAGTACATATACGGAGTATCAAAATGCGGAGGTTTTCCCGTACCCTGTAAGACAGAAACATCTGCTCAATGGTCTGCTTGTTCATTCCGTACCGGTACTTCCCGGGCCTGAGCTTATGGGTTTCATTAATCCATTCGGGATTATCCTTCCAACCTCCGTAGGCAGCAGCTGAACTGGAGTGGATGAGCTGTTGAACTGATAAAGTGCGGTTTGATACGTCCAGAATGTTTTCTGAACCGTCCACATCTATTAAATGCTCTTTTTTCCTGTTCCGCACTTTGTTAAATGTGCAGGCAAAATGAACGACATGTGTCGGTTGTTCCCGAAAAAGGATTTCCTCAAGCAGAGCCTTGTCGGTAATACAGCACAGGTAAAATTTAAAATACTCCCCGGGAAGAACAGCATCACAGTTTCTGTTATCAATTCCGACAACGGCTGTTTTTTTTGAAACCAGAGAATTAATAAGCAAACTTCCCAGATACCCTGAAGATCCTGTGATGAGTACTTTCATAATTCATTTTGAATTTAGTTTCGGATGAACGAGACAATTTAGGCATCTTTTCGACATTTGGCAGAAGAAATCCTGCTATTTCATTTCAAATATTATGATATAATTAAAAACATTGCATAATTTGTACATACCTATACAGTAAATGAAGATGAAACAGGATACAATTGATATTCTTTGCTGCCCGCAATGCAGGGGGGAGCTCTCATTTGCACGAACTTCAGACAGTTCCGGTCATTCAGACAGAAGCATGGTATGCCGTAACTGCGGCAAGGAATTTACGGATACGGAAGGGTATCCTGATTTCCTGGGAGAGACCGGGTTGAAATATTCCGGTAAACGGGAAAAAATAGTCAGGACATTGTATGCAAAAGTTTATACCCCTGTTAATAATTTCCTTTTCCTTTTCTGTGGAGGTGCCGCGAACGCCCGAAGAGAGGTCCTGAGCAGGCTTGATCTGAAAGACAGTTTTTCTGTTCTGGAAACCGGCATGGGAGCGGGGGAGAACTATCTGTGGATGAACAGCAAGGCTAAGAACCTCCGGTTTTATGGCATCGATATTCAAAAGCAAATGATGGTGCATTGCATGGAAAACACACAAAAATGGGGAATACAGGCTGAGATTTTCCGGGCTGATGCAACGAACCTTCCTTTTAAAGATGAAAAATTTGATGTCGTGTTCCACCTTGGCGCAATAAACCTTTTCCCCGACAAAGGAAGAGCCATTGAAGAAATGATCAGGGTTGCAAGGCCCGGAACCCATATCGTAATTGCAGATGAGACGGATAAAGCTGCCAGATTGTTCAACGTCTTCACCGGAGCGAATGATAAAGTTACTCCGCCGGTAGATCTTATTCCCGGAAATATGATCAATAAAAGTCTGGAAATAATCTGGCGCGGGTACGGTTATCTGATCCAGTTTACAAAACCTTACAATCCTCCTAACTCCAGATAATGAATAAATACATTCTTGCATTTGACCAGGGAACAACAAGTTCCAGGGCCATTGTATTCAATCACAAGGGATTACCTATTGCCACGGCACAGAAGGAATTCACGCAACATTTTCCCAGGCCGGGATGGGTCGAGCATGACCCCGGCGAGATATGGTCGACGCAATCAGGCGTAGCACTGGAGGCAATAACCAGGGCCGGCCTCATAAGCTCTGATATCACTGCCATAGGAATTACCAACCAACGTGAGACAACCGTCATTTGGAACCGAAAGTCCGGCAGACCGGTATTTAACGCAATAGTATGGCAGGATAGGCGCACAGCTGATTTTTGTGACCAGCTTAAGGAAGAAGGGTATGACAGGATGATACGTGAAAAGACCGGTCTGATCATTGATGCATATTTTTCTGCCACAAAAGTTAAATGGATACTTGACAATGTCAGCGGTGCAAGGTCTCTTGCAGAAAAGGGCGAGCTTGCCTTCGGGACAGTCGATTCATGGTTGGTATGGAACCTCACGGGAGGAAGGCTCCATGTCACCGATGTATCAAATGCATCGAGGACAATGCTCTTCAACATTCATTCAATGGCATGGGATAATGACCTCCTTAGACTTTTTGATATTCCGGAGAGCATTCTTCCGGACGTACGTTCCTCAAGTGAAGTTTATGGCCTGACATCCGGTCTCTTCCCGGATCAGATCCCTGTTTCAGGTATGGCAGGTGACCAGCAGGCGGCACTTTTCGGACAGATGTGCATTGACCAGGGAATGGTTAAAAACACTTACGGCACGGGATGTTTCATGATGATGAATATCGGGCAAAAACCTATAGAGTCAAAAAACAGGCTGCTCACCACAGTTGCCTGGAAGACAGGTGATAAGGTAGAGTATGCCCTCGAGGGGAGCATATTTATTGCCGGTGCCGTAGTGCAGTGGCTCCGTGACAGTCTGGGGGTTATCAATACATCAGCTGATGTTGAAAAGCTTGCTGCCAGGGTACAATCAAGCGAAGGTGTGTATTTTGTTCCTGCCTTTGCAGGTCTGGGAGCTCCTTACTGGAACCAGCATGCTAGAGGAACTGTCACAGGCCTTACCCGCGGCTCAACAGCAGCACATATAGCCCGTGCCGCCCTCGACAGTATTGCTTATCAGACACTTGATGTTTTACTTGCAATGCAAAATGATTCAGGTATAATTATCAAGGAGTTAAGAGTAGACGGTGGTGCTACTGTCAACAAGGGGCTGATGCAGTTTCAGTCAGACATACTGCAGACAAAGGTCATTCGCCCTATGGTCACCGAGACTACAGCATTGGGTGCTGCTTACCTGGCAGGACTGGCAACAGGGTACTGGAGCGGACCTGAGGAGCTCAGGAGGCAATGGCAGGCAGACCAGGTGTTTATGCCGATCATGAAGCCCGAAGAGACTCAGTCGCTGATCATGGGCTGGCAACGGGCAGTGAGAGCCGCGGAAGCCTGGGCAAACGGGAAGTAGAAGCTTGATGGTTGCAGCTCTGTACAATCAGTTTTTTCATTATGTTTACATTCTGGTATCAAGGAGATGAAAAGAACAGCTCTTCTATCTGTTTTATTAATCGTGCTGTTTTCCCCGCTGACAAGGGCGCAGGTGGCGGACAGCGCTGATGTCTACCTGCTTACCTGCGCACCGGGTAATGCAACCTATTCCATCTACGGCCATACAGCACTGAGAATCAATGTCAGGGGCTCGAACTTCGACAGGGTTTATAACTGGGGTATATTCGACTTTTCAACGCCCCATTTCGCATTTCGTTTTGCTAAGGGCAGACTTGATTACATGCTCGGTACATACGGCTATGACCGTTTCGTTAATGAATACTTTTCAGAAGGTCGCTCAGTATGGTCCCAGAAGATAAACCTTACTACTGCGGAGAAGGAAAAGCTGTTTGGACTCATTAGTGAAAACCTAAAGCCTGAGAATGTAAAGTACAGGTATGATTTTTTCTTTGACAACTGTGCCACCCGGATCCGCGATATACTTGCTGCTTCAGTATCAGATTCATTGATTTATCCGGTAAAGGAGAAGGCACAGACCTTCAGGCAACTCATTGATCCTAAACAGAAGGTGTTGCCGTGGATCGACTTCGGAGCTGACATGCTTCTTGGCCTTCAGGCTGATCGCAAGGCTACACCGGCCGATGAAATGTTTCTCCCCGACCACCTGAAAGATAACTTAAGTGCCTCTGTCGTTATTCATAATAATAACCGTGAACCGATCCTGGGAGAAGCTGTTACAATCGTTGACCTCCCGCCTGCCTCCTCAGGAGCACCGATATGGATGCCACAGCTTGTATTTTATCTTATCCTTCTGTATGTCATTCTTGTCACTTTTGTCATTGGCATGCCATTGCTGGGACGTATTACGGATATTGTACTCTACATAATCTATTCGATACTGGCCCTTCTGCTGATATTCACGAATTTCTTTTCGGAGCATGACGCTCTCCATTATAATCTCCTGATACTTGGCATTAATCCGCTTATACCGGTACTTCTTGGCTTTATCCTCGCAAATAGGAAAGCTATAAAGCTGAGCAGGATCGCATTCGTTATTTCTATACTCTGGGTACCTGTATCACTCATTGCAGGACAGGGTATTAACCCGGCTCTGATACCGCTGGTACTCATTATCACGGTCAGGCTTTTCAAGCATTGTGAATTCGGCAAGGTGCTTTAACACTTCTTTAACAATCTTTAACACGGATTTTTAATATGGGAACTCATCTTTGCGGATGTTTTTTCGCAGAGTAGTAACAACACAATAATAATTATGGAACACACAACCGATATCAGGCTCCTGAATGAGAAGATCGAAAAGGAGAGTGCCTTTGTTGATTTGCTGAGGCAGGAGATAAACAAGGTGATTGTGGGACAGCGTCATCTGACCGATTCGCTGCTCATCGGACTGCTGTCCAACGGGCATATACTGCTTGAAGGAGTACCCGGTCTGGCGAAGACACTGGCTATCAAGACGCTGGCTTCGATCATTGATACGAAGTTCAGCAGGATACAGTTCACTCCCGACCTCCTTCCGGCTGACCTCATCGGAACAATGATCTACAGTCAGAGGAAAGAGGAATTCGTAGTTCGCAAGGGACCGATCTTTGCCAATTTCATTCTTGCCGATGAGATAAACCGCTCGCCGGCTAAAGTGCAGAGTGCGCTGCTTGAAGCTATGCAGGAAAGACAGGTGACCATTGGAGAAAATACGTACAAACTTGATGAGCCATTCATGGTCCTTGCCACGCAGAACCCCATAGAGCAGGAGGGAACCTATCCTC
>Ga0209745_1000016_pt1 | contig 96233 bp, 79 predicted proteins | sample BarGraNGADG00312_FD_184495 | JGI IMG/M metagenome (GOLD analysis project Ga0209745, IMG submission 184495) | Arctic peat soil microbial communities from Barrow, Alaska - Barrow Graham LP Ref core NGADG0004-312 (SPAdes) (version 2) | ecosystem: Environmental > Terrestrial > Soil > Wetlands > Peat... | reverse complement strand
ATGACAAAATACCTTGACTATCATCATGTTTACAGTTACGTTGTTGCTTCAAAGAACTTTTAAACTCCACGTACCCTGCAACAACTCAGGACACACGCCCTAACCGCTAACACGGACATTAAAGTAAATAAGTTTGTCACATTTTTTTGCAATTTGTTCCAGCTCTTAAGACAGATTTGTAATGCCGATACAGTGACCGCGCCAGTGCTTCCTATAAAACTCTCTGTACCTTGACTTGTTACCTGCTCACCATAAAACTTATACGTCGACACTCGTAAACCCCACATAATCTTGTACCTGGACGGCAAAAACTGCGCCCTACTCTCTTCGCACCGTGATAGCTTACCGGCTAAAGTACCAGGACCCTGCCCGGATGCTTCGTCGAGTAACGCTTACTAAATTATACCGGTTGGCCGTTAGCGATAACCTAATACAACATCCAGACTATGATTAACGAAAGCTATTATTGGAAAATAGAACTCTATAAAAGTTTCATAATCTTAGCCAAATTCAGACATTTATTAAGGAAATCTGAACAATCCTTTATAAAAGCAGAAAAAGCCTTAATGATAGGAGCTTATATTATTAGAAAGCTTGATGAAGCACAAAAAATTCCACCTGATTTTTTAAGAAGGAGAGAAGTCTTAGAGTTTTCAATTAGTAAGGGAACAATTGTAGATCATATGAATTGGCATAGAATTGAAACTCATTATGACCTAGAGACAATTAGAAACGCAAAGAAAGATTGGAAATTTATTATTAATCAAATTATACATAGCTTCTATTTCATTTTTTCATTTGATAAGTTTGACAAACCTGAAGGTATTCTTATTAATTCAGACAAGACTAAAAAAGAAGCATTATTCTTTTTACCATTGGCTACCATATTAACAATGTTTCTCACTATTTCGGAAGGAGACATTACATCAGTTGATTACTATAGACAAAGAATTGGAAGTGATAGCAATGGAAAACATGTCTTTGGTGAAATGAAATTAACAAATGCAATTTATTCATATCCTAACAACTTAGATATTAATAAAAGTATTGTTGGTACAATGAATGGTAAGATTTACTTAAGACCTAAGGATGAATATTCAAAGTAAATGACAACAGTTAAAAACTAATTAGCGGCAACCTCGATCAAACTAATTCAAATTCAACATATAATCTAAAGTATAGATCGAATGAAACCAATTATTACAAATCAGTTTTCTGTACCAATAAACAGAATAATAGAAAGACTTGAAAAATTAAATTGGGAACCTCTGTACATTCTTCCATCTGGAATAGAATGTCTAGCTCTTGTAATAGTTTTAATCATTTTTATAGTTTTATGGCCTTATGGACTATTCCCAATGATAGTCACCTTAATCTGGCAATTGATTGAAGAAAGTATAGACGAAATTAAGGTAAGTTCCTTCTCTAGTGCAGTACCTCATACAGTTGCAATTGGAATCTATTTTATAATAAGCCTTCCATTTGTTATTATTTGCTTGCCACTTTATGCCATAGGATTTATAGGAAAATTTTTAAGTGATCTTGACTGGAAAGAAAAATAAAATATGGCAACCGCTAAAAACGAGTTAGCGGCAACCTAATACTCTAACAATCAATAATATTACCTATGAATAAAAGAAAACTCTTAATCCTTATTGAGGACATAATTCAAAAAATACCAGATATTGAATTAAGCGCCGTACTACCAAAAGTTTTAACCGTTGCAAAGCAACTTGAAGATAAAGAATTTGAAAAATGGTTATTACTTGAAGCCTCCGGTTATTTTAACACAAATCCGGCACTGACTCATGATGTGGAAGTACCAAAATACAGAAGAGTAGCAGGACAATATAGTGATAAAGCTGGCCGACCAATAATTATTGAGGATCCTCATCTTTACCAAGTTAGTAATTACCCAATACGTGAAAGTGTTGCGGAACTTGAAGACTTCTCAAAAAAGAACGGGTATCTTAAATTCAGAAATCCATTCGTAAATGAAATGTTAAGTAAATCCTTGGGAGTCGAAATTGATACATTCACTTTTAGTGGGAAATCCATCAAGCCTGTAATTAACGAGATAAGGAATCATTTATTAAAATGGCTAAATGATAAGCAAAAAGAGACCTCACTCTCTCTTTATGTAACTGAAGGAATTCAAGATATACCATTAGAACTATCTAGTCTTCATCCGATTGTTCAAAAAGCTGCCAGTGAATTGTATTCAAATGGACACTATAGGCAAGCAATACTGGATACTTATATTGCCCTTGTTGATGCAATAAAATTAAAATCAGGCAGGCATGATCTTGACAATACACCTTTAATGCAAAGTGTCTTTTCACCTAAAGTACCAATCATTAAGGTATCAGACGATCCTGATGAACAACAAGGATTTATGTGGTTGTATAGTGGCGCAGTTATGGCAATAAGAAATCCCAAAGCTCATAGGCTTATAAAACAAACTGATCCTCAGAGAACTCTAGAATGGTTGTCATTTGCAAGTGTTTTATTAAGAGTACTGGATGATTCACAGAAAATTAATAAAATAGATCAATAAATACTTAATTAACATTTTATTTTAAAGGCTTCCGCTAACACGGACAATAAAGGTAAGTTGTTTGTCACAGTTTTTGCTTTTACTCCTGCTCCCTTGACAGATTTGTAATGACCTTTACCGCCACCGCGCTAGTGAACGCAATAAAACTTAGTATACTTTGACTTATTACCTGCTCCCAATCAACCTTGTACCGCGATACTCGTAAAACTCAAAAAACTTGCAACTTGACGGCAAAAGCCGCACCATGCTTCGCTCCCCCCTGCAGATCGGCTCCTTCGTTAAAATTGCCCACAGGGCAATTTTCAAACGCTCGGCTTCACTGCTCCAGCCTCCATTCGCTCAGCAACGCTTACAACCTTTATTGCCGGGCGTTAGCTGCCATAATAACGCCATATTAAAACTATAGGAATTAACTAATGATGAATATTTATTGAAAGGTAAGTTGTATGTATAATAAATTATTGCTCAAATGATTAGATATCTCAAACAAGTTCTTTTATTAACCTTTAACATTTAGTACTATGAAAACAAAGACATTCTTTTTCGTTATTTTTTTCATTAGTAGTGTAAATTTATTTGGATAATTCGATTCTACTAAAACTCCAAGCATTACTTGTGATCTTCCTGTAGGAACAGTAATTGCTTCATTATTGAATTGGGACTCATTTTGCCAAGCTGCAAATGACGCAAATGCTATTAATTGGAGTCCATCAAAAAGTAAATGGTCACCTGCGGATGGTAGGGATATTAAAAACTCTTTGTATTGCAAGTATACTGGTCAAAATAATTTACCAGATTTACGAGGCGTTTTTCTTAGAGGATTAAATGAGTTTGATTTAAGAAGTCAACAACCTGTTAGCTCCAATCAAGCAGATCCTGATAACATTAGAAAATCCGGATCATATCAAACTGATGAGTTTAAAATACATACTCATACAATAAAAGTTAAATATCCTCAAGGTCCAAATGGAGCTGATTATTCTGCATGGTGGAGCGGCGATAATAGCGGATTTTCAAACGCTCCTGTTCAAAATGCGGGAGGTTCAGAAACTCGACCAAAGAATATAGCAGTATATTATTACATTAAAATAAATTAATAATTACTTCAGCTAAAATCAAGTTAGCGTTCATTTGTAACTACTTACGCCAGATATTTAAGACTTACTTTGCATAATTCGTAGATCTGACAGTTTCTTTCCACCTTGACAATTTAACCATGAAAAAACAAACGCTAACGGTTAAGAAGTGTAATTTCACATGACGGGATTACTGATTTCAGATTAAGAGAATTCACTTGTGATACCATATAAATTAAATACTGATTCCAGCGTTGGAGAATAGAGTATAAAACCTAATCAGGACTAACAGTGAGTTACCTGCAAGGCCAAAACAATACAGTTTGCAAAATACTTTAAAACTATCCTTTTGACTTTTTAGGATCAGCACTTTTTGGAAAAGTACGTTCTTCCTGATAATGATTATCCATCGTTTTAATTTTCACTGAACCTCCTTCTGTCCCAAGTGCTTTGCTTAAAACTCCGCCTTTTGTAGCGTCTTGTTTATACTCAAAACTTTTGACAGTTCTATCAGTTTTGTCATTTGTTAAATCCCATGAATCTTTTTTACTATTATGGGCAAGTGTGAATTTAGGTAATTTCGACATAGATTTTATTTTTAGTTGATGAAATTGAATGTTTAACATTCTGGTAATGAGAGTAAATTATCGTTCCAGTATCCATCAGCATGTGTTCTTAAAAAAGGTGATCTCCCGTCATTGGGATTAACAACACCTACTTCAGAACGTTTGCCTCCTTCAAGTACATAAAATGTATTAGTACCATTATTAATACTTGTAATAACATCTGCCCGTGGCCAAATCCAATTTCCAGAGGCATTTCCAATATTTCCTACATGAGTAATGTGTTCATGCGAACTTTGACGATTTGGTTTTCTAATGTGTGTAATTCTGCAGTCTGCCATAAAAATTTAGTTTAAATCAGATGGAAGGACGGCTATAACAATTCCTTGAATCTGACAGTTATCAGTCAATATAATAGGTTTGTGTTTTTGATCCGTCGATTTAGGACGAAGAATAACAATAGAACCTGTTCTTTCAAATATTTTCACAGTTGCTTCGTCATTTATAAGTGCAACGATTCTCTCACCATTATCAGCAGTGTTTTGTTGCTTAACTAGAAGAATATCCTTATCATTAATTCCAGCCATATTCATTGAGGTACCAGATACACGAAGAAGAAAATATTTTGATCCTCGTTTAGCAAGATTAATAGAAACAGGAATAAATGCTTCAATATTTTCTTGGGCTAACATAGGAAGACCACAAGTAACAGTACCTATCAGAGGAACTTGAACAGTTTCAATTGAAATTTGATCGTGAGTACTATTTTCAGTGAGGTGCAAATTATTCCCTATTTTTCTAATAAGTCCATTTCTTTCGAGACGATCAATAACGATGCTAGCAGACCTAGGAGATTTTCCACCTGTAACTTCATTTATCTCTTTCAATGTTGGTTTTCTACCTTCATTTATAATCATATTTTTGATAAGATTGAGTGCTTTTTTATCCGTTTCACTTAGGTTATAAATCATATAGTATAAATAGTATAAACAAAAGTATAAATTAAGTATAAATATTCCAAGTTAATTTTAAACTTTTTATTTAAGGACCTAAAATATTTATTCAAACGATACGCTAATACGGACAATAAAGATAAGTTGTTTGTCACACTTTTTGCTCTTGCTCCTGGACCTAAGACAAATTTGTAATAGCCGTTGCACCCGGATACACGCATCTGCACACAATTTAAATCCTTCACCATGAAAAATTTCTGGCTCAGAGATAGTCTGTAAAACGACAGTGCGACAGTGCCCGCCACTAACTTTGTAACTGGGGATTAATTGCCGCTTCGATCAAACTTGTACCGCGACACTGGTAATGATCGAAAAAACTTGTACCAGGAAGGCAAAATGTGCGCCATACCCTCCTTGCACTATGACAATTCCTCAGCTAAAGTACCAGGACTATGCCCGATGCTTAGCGTCGGGTAACACAACCTCCCTTTATTGCTGAGCCGTTATAGACAAGTGTTCTCCAGAATGACTATCTTAGAATTAATGAAAAAATTCTTTCTAATATTATTTTTTTCATCTTCTGCTATATCCATAATAGCACAAAATCAAATTAAAACGACTTCAGAAAATGTCAATTTAAGACGAGACCCATGGATCGGCAATAATATAATCTGTGTAATTCCTAAATCTAGCTTAGTAGCAGTAAATCCTGATAAGCATACAATTGATTGGATTAAAATCAATTTCAAAGGTCAAACTGGATATGTTTATTCAAAATATGTTGTTAATCTTCAAAATAGTACAAGTCTAAATTATGATTTCTCTTCTACGCAGTCGAATGTAAAATATTACACTAATTCAAAAGGAGAACGAGTCCAATCCCCAACTTATTATAAAACTGCACCTGCAGGTGCAACAGCTGAATGCCGTGACGGAACGTATAGCTTTAGTAGAAGTCGAAGAGGTACCTGCTCTCATCATGGTGGTGTAAAAAGATGGTTATAAATTAAATATCAGACTAAAAAGACAAATTAGTGGCAACAAATAGAAGAGGTTCCCAGCACTTTGAAAATGTATTATATATTTCTTTAAATTTGACTTTGTAGAGATTCAACGAAGCTTGATATATTAATTTAAAACTACTGCTATGCCAACAAAAAGAACAGGGAAAGATGGAATAACAATAACAATTCCAGATGGTGCCACTTCTAAAGAAGGTGCAGACGGACACGTCGTACCAATTAAACAAGGACATACTTCTCGAGAGGGAAAAGACGGTCGCATTGTTTCCATTCCTTCAGGTCATACTTCTAGGGAAGGGAAAGATGGACGCGTTGTAGTTATACCTTCTGGTAGTACCTCAAGAGAGGGAAATGATGGACGAGTTGTTGCTATTCCCTCAGGGTACACGTCCAGAGAAGGAGAAGATGGTCGTGTGGTTGCTGTTCCTCCTGGCAAAACTACTTATACAGGGTCAACAGGAAGAATTAGAATTAGATAATTGAGTCGCAATATCGGAGGTAACTTAGCAAGCCCTAACACGGTCAATAAAGTAAATATGTTTGTCACAGTTATTGCAAACTGTTCCTTCTCATTTAGAAAAATTAATATAAATCTAAACCGCGACCGCTCTTTTGGCCGTTAATCAAATAACAATACCGGGACTTATTATCGTCGTCAAGCATCACTATATCGCGACACTCGTAAAACTCAAAAAACTTGCAACAGGACTTTTAAAAACCGCATCCCGTCTTCGTTTCGCTTCGTCTGGACACTGCATGCTTCACTCCTTCTGGCCTCAAAGAGGACAATCTCCTACGGTCTTCACTCCTGTTCGAATGATTGACGTCGATCGGCCAGTAGGACGCTCAGCAACGCTTGCACCCTTTATTGGTTAGCCTTTAACCAATTTAACTTAAAAGGGTCGCACTTTTAGACTGAATTAGGGATTTCTAAAATGCTTAAATAAAAACCTCCGCATCTGAAATAGTTGCGGAGGTCTTTTTATACCAGAGATGGATGTAAAATCTCATTGTGTCTTTTTCCCAATGAAATTCTTAGTAAAGAGCGTTTCTACATCTTTCCGCTTGTAAAAGAACTTGGACCCACCTGTAGGTTTAGCAAAACTGAGAGATCCATTGTCTCTTAGTGTTTGCAGTGTTCTTTCACTGCATTTAAGCATTTCCATGATCTCTTCCTTGTCTACCCATACGCTTAAATCTCTGGCGTTACTTTTTTGAGTTTCAAGAAGTGTATCCACTTTCTCATTTAACTCACCTAGTCGTTGTAACAACAATTCTTCATACATAATACCACAATTGTTACGAATCAATGGGTTGGTAATCGCAATGATACTAAACGCAATCAATGTACCAAAGGAAGTTTTGAAAAAATTCTTTCTGCAAAAGATTTATTTCTTTCTGCAACATTTTATTTTCAGATCAAATCTCTGCAATAGTGCCAACTTACAAAATGTTGGAAATTCCTTTAATTTCGAATTTGATCAAACAAATATCTGAATAAAGCAACTCGTATATATATATATATAAAGCATTTCTGGATTAAAAATGACTTTTCTATTATATATATATATATAGCAGACTACCAAAATACAAATCAGCCTTATAGCTGGACAATACAATTTATCTCATTATAGCTATTTTGCACTAGGATGTGCATAGTTTAACAATTATTACATGGTATATATATGTCAAATATAAACAACAGGGGTCTCGTAATGTAAATATTGTCGATTACGAAGACTTAAGTAAAATCATCTCATCATAGCGATTTTACGCTATGATGCGTGATATTATTCAAGAAAATTATCGTATTATATATATAGATAGGATAAGACACATCGAAAATTATACCATTTTTCAGGGAAAAAGTTACGCATTATAGTGGTTTTACGCTATAATGCGGATTGTTGAACGAGAATACATATATATGTACATGTTAAAGGTGAACAGAAAGAGACGCTTATTGGAAACTATGTTTTTCTGACTGATACATTAAGAAGTATCGCATTATAGCGATTTTGAGCCAGGATGCGGATTGTCGAACGAGAATACATATACACGTATATGTTTAGGGTGAACTGAAAGAGACGCTTATTGGAAATAATGTCTTTCTGACGGATTCATGTAAAAGTATCGCATTATAGCGGTTTTGCACTAGGATGCGAACGTTTTGTCGAACATTCAGACACATGGTGAACCAAAAGGTGTAATAAACTCTATAGCCATCATAATATTCATAATATTAGATAATTACAAACTAGGTTCGGGAGGAGGCAGAACTTGTATGAAGTGCAAGGGGTTGTCTGTTCGAGTCAGATCACCCCGACGGGGTTTGCGTGTTAAATAATATAAATCAAATTCAACTTTTTTTTTACATAATTACCCACTCCAGTACATTTTCTATTGTTACAATATTTAGACTTTTATTAAAAAAAAATTTGCATATAATAGAATATCTTGCGAAATTTGGTATAGTCAATTAATAATAAAGGCATTACAACTCTACTGGTTTTTGTTATATGTAATCCTAACATTTCAGTCATATGCGAAAAATTGTGCAGATATTGCTTTTCGTAATATCCTATATTCCACTCTATTTGATATTGCTTTTTCAAAATTTTAAGGACAATTTTATTGACTCAACCACAAATCATTTTATTGGAGTCATTGCTGCCCTAAAATTAAATTTTGTATCTATAAGTTTATTTTTATTGATAATCATATCAATATCATTGTACTTCATTTTCTTCCAAATTGTATCAAAATCTGCTGGCGAAAAGTTTAAAATAGTAGAGATAAATAATAATCATGCAGAACATCTTTCATACTTAGCAACATATATCTTGCCCTTTGTCGGTTTAAAATTTGATACTTGGCAAAGTTTATTAGCCACAGTCGCACTGTTTTATGTATTAGGTCATATATACATCAAAACCAATCTGATTTTGACTAATCCTACGCTTACTTTTTTTGGTTATTCAATTTCAAGGATTGTGGACAATACTGGTATTACTAAGTTGCTGATTCATAAGGGGAAGATAAAAAAAGATGAAGAAATGGAGTTTATTCCGCTTATAGAAAATATATACATACTAAAAAATGGAAAGAAGTCAAATAATAAGCCAACTTGAGAAAATAAATTCCTCTAATAACACTGTTGAAATATTCTTATTAGGGCAACCTGAAATTTCTGATGGGAAACTTACTGTACAATTCTATAAAGCCAGGTTACAGGAAAATATTCCGAGTGAAATAGTAAACTTATTTTATCCTGTAATACAAAAAAAGGTACTTAAAAAGGAATATACAGTAAAACTATATGACCCTGCTCTTATGCCGGATACTGAGGTTATATGGGAATTAAACTCAAATGATGTCCCCTTTTATGTCTTCTTTAATGACCTTTTGTCAACTAAAACTGATATTGAATGGTATACAAATGAATTGCTCCCCTATGAGGATATCTGGGCATATTGGATTAAGGTATATAGCAATGGCATAAGTTTTTATATTATAAAGAAAGTAACTCCATCAAAAGTAATAAAGACAGGTGGTAAACTTGCCTTAATTTTTGATTCAGAAATTTTCAAGAGATTAAGCGATGACATTTTAACCATGGATGGCTCTTTTGATGCTATTTATTTTAATCAAGTATTGATTTTTGAAAACAAGCAAAATTTTGAAAAAGCACTACTCTATACTGAAGTTAAACAATCAGTAGCTGAGGACACATTAGATAAAATTGGCGACATTGGCTTTATTGAAAACATTGACCAAGTAAAAGATTTCCTAAAAGACGATTATCATTCGATTAGTAAATTGAATAAGATAAAGGGGAAACCATATTTTAAGGCATTGACTTTTGCAAGTTGTACCAGGATAATAAAGGAATATAATGTTGATGTAGAAATAGATGAAACTAAACAACAATTCAATATAACATCAAAGCAGCAAGCAAAATATTTCATAAAAGTTCTTAACGATGATTATTTAAAGTCAGAAATGACAAACTATAAATATTCTGCTAACAGTAAAGAAGACATTTAATTAGTTTAACAAATTTTAAAATGAATGTTATGAGCAAACAAAGAACAACTTACCATGTTACGAAAACCGATGATGGTTGGAAAGGTAAAAAAGAAGGTGGCGAAAGAGCCTCAGTTACAGGTGACACAAAAGAAGAAGTGGTAAAAAAAACAATTGAGTTGGCTAAAAAAAATGAAGATTCTTCAGTAGTAATTCATAAGCAGGATGAGAAGATTCAGGAGGAAAGAACATACCCGAAAAGTAGTGACCCGTTTCCTCCGGAAGGTTGAATAAATTTATTTAATACTATTTGCTATTCGGATGAAGGATACCCAAGATGATTATTATAAAAATAAACCATTTCGCATGTATAATATGATATTGTTTAGTACACTAACTATAAATTTAATTTTGAAAATAAATGACAGGACTAATTATTATTATAATTCCGTTATTGATTTATGTAATAGGTGCTTTCTCTGTAGCACAGAAGGATTTGACTCATCCAGATAACTTTTTTATAGCTTATAGGAAGGTCGGTGTAACAGCATTTTCAAGTTCTTCAATTGCTTATGCTTTTCAAATGAGTACAGTTTATCCATTTCTACTTTGGGGAGCTTTAAATTTTTATTTTGTACCATTAGTTAACACCATTTGTTGGGGACTTGGGATATTACTATTCTATTTAAGTTTTAATAGGTATAAACAATTTATCGGTGAAGAATTAACCCTTCATGGCTTTTTAGGAAAAACCTATGGACCAAGCGTTCGTGTTGTCGCTTCATATTTAACAATTATCGCTTTTCTTGGATGTGCTATAGCTGAAACCTATTTTGGTTCTAAGGCATTGCTTTCAATTGTTGACAATAAAGGCTCAGTCTATCTGATGATCACTTTTGCTCTACTTTTTGTATTTGTTTATATCGCTTACGGAGGACAAGTAAGTTCAATACGGACTGACCAGCTACAATTAATTATTTCTTATATTGGAGTTTTCGGTCTATTACTTTATTTCATTTACCTGATAATCTCAACTGGTATAAGTATATCACCTCTGCTATCGTGGAGTTTTTTAATCCTTTTCATATATATAATCATAGTTTTATTATCACGTAAATTAAAGTTTATCAAATTTAGCGAAACTGACTCAAAGTCAAATAAATTCATTAACAAGAGTTTGAATCTTTTAGTTGTTACCGTTTTAGGATTAGTAGCAATTCTATCTTTTATCGCGTTCTTAACTAATAAACAAGTAGTTACAGAATTTAAATTTTTTAACCTAGAAGGTTTTGGAGTTGCAGGCTTATTATCCTTAGTTATTTTACCATTATGTTTTCAATTTATTGATTTAAGCAATTGGCAACGTCTTTTGTCAGTAAAGCCTGAAACTACTTCTGATTCCAGAAGTTTATATAAAAACATTCGTAAAGGACTTTTAACCTATGCAGTGGAATCACCTTTCACTTGGTTAATTTTTCTTTTTTTCGGTTCTCTAATAATGTCTGCATTGCCTAATTTTACCTTTAAAGACCTCTTAATCGATATTCCAAAACAACTAATTAATTCAAATATGTTAATTCAGAGAATTTTGGGATACACTTTTATTGTAAGTGTGCTTGCAATAATGCTCTCAACTGTGGATTCATTTATTATGGGTGTTATATTCACATTTGTTTACGATTCGCATCCTAAGACAAGGAAATTACTTGATAGTAAAAATATTATTGAAATTAAAAACAACTACAGCAACATTACTAACATTGGCAGAATATTTGGTTTAATTGCTATAATTTGTGGGATACTTTTTTTTATAGTTTTTGACGTGAAGGTTCCGAATGGCGGTGTGCTATTTATTAATTTATTGTTAGCATTTTATGCTGCCCAACTTGCTTTTTTCCCACACGTTTTTGGTATTCTATTTCTTAAAAACCATCCTACCCAATTTTGGGCAAGTGTAAGCATGATAGTTGGTGCTTTATGTGGAGTTAGCATTGGGATATATGCTGTCATTGCGAAACCTGAGTGGGCTTGGTATCCTATTCTTATTTGCTTTGGGTTGAGCTCATTTATTTACTTATTAGGCTACACTTTAAAAAGGAATAACTTCGGACAAAATCTATTAAATATCTGTAAAAAATTTCTAACTTATTGCAAACAAATTATAATCTATTGTAAAAACATATTGACTGATTACAGGGATTCTAAGTTTTCCTATGTCATCTGGATAATAATTTTCTTGAGTATTATATTGGGCTCAGCATATTATATTTCATTTAAAAAAGATATTACCAATGGTATCCGAATCTGGGAATTATGTTCATATGTTGGCACATTCGCTTATACATTTTGGTTCTGGTATTGCAGCAAAAACGGGAGAACCATAATTGTGAATATTAGTAAAAAAGACCCATTAAGAGGATTTTATGTTGTTGGAACATCTCTTTCTTTACTTTTTCTTATTATGGCTTTTCATTTAAGGTTGACAAGGTGCTACAACTTTAGATTTCAATTTTTTCCGAATTTTATAAAATTATCGGAATGGATAGGTAATAATGCTGTAAGTATTACTCTTTCCCTCCTTATTTGTACTTATTTGGTTTTCAGTTATATTAGTAAACAAATTCGCAAGAATGCTTCTGATAGCGATATGATAGAGGAGTTTCAGAAGACATATAAATACCTTGATAGGACTGTTGCTTACATTTTTTGCATACTTTTATTTTATTCAATCTATCTTGGATATACAGGTTTTCTTAAGAATAGGGAAATCTTTTTTAGTGGAGCGATTGCTTTTGATTTACTCTTATCAAGTTTTATTTGGATTCAAACAAAAGTTGCATAATTTATTAATTTAAAATTTAAAAGAGATGTTTTGTGGATTTAACGAAAAAATGTTGAAAGGCTTAAATGAATTCAACGAAGGATTAGTCGAACATGGTTTATTTTTCAAATCTAAAAAGAATAATGAATCAATCGAACAAGCCATTCGAAGAGAAATTTCTGATATGGCAAGACTTCTTTCTGAAACTCATCGAATAGACGATAGCTCAAAACGACTTATGACAGAAGGTCTTGTTCAATATGTCATGTGCTTTTATATGCTTATGAGAAAAAAGAATATAGAAGACTATAAAGCTGTCGTAAAGAAAGTTAGTGAATATTTTAAGAAAATGGATGATAAGTATTATTCTGAATTTGAAGGAAATCCAAATGATATGAAAGAAATAGTTGAGTTTCTTAACGATGTTGAGATTTAGACGATACATCTTTATCAAATTTGTTTTATTACTACTTGTAGTCTGATTTATCTTTAATATAATCAACTGACATACATTGCAATACAATTCAATTTAACATAATGATACATATAGGAATCTCCAGGTGGCACTTGTTTTCCACAGACAATTCGGACATCCAAAATGCATTGTAGCGAGACATTTCAATTATTCCAACAAGTGTCGCCTTCTTTTTAAGTTGTTTGAACAATATATGATATTGAACTCTTAGGAGGTAGATTCTATTATTCCGGGGATCTGGGGTTGAAACGCTGCGAGTCTCTTAATATGTACCTTCTTCTTTTAATTAATTGTTTATTAATACTAATAAACTATTAAAGATTCAATTCACTAATTTGCTTAATTTTGTCTTCTACTTACTCTGATTATAAAGAATTTGCTGAATTTAGATATTGTTACATATTTATCGCCCACAATTCAATTAAGAGCATGAGGCAAAAGAAATAACCTATAATCAACAAATTAAGAACTTTAATATGTACTTATCAGAGCTAACTCTAGATGATCTCTTGTATAAGATACTTGAGGAATTATTGAAGGGCCCGTTTGACTTAAAAACTAGCAGGGGAATGACGAGCGAGATAACAGGTGTTTTATTAAAGTTAGAAAATCCTCTCGCAAGGCTAAGTAAGACTGAAACTAAAGGTACAATATTCAGTGGTTTAGGAGAACTTCTCTGGTATTTATCGAAGAATAATAAACTAGATTTTATTTCTCATTATTTGAGTAAATACAATGATGAATCTGAAGATGGACACACAGTATATGGAGGATATGGTCCTAGATTATTTAACTTTCGAGGAAAAATTAATCAATTTGAAAATATAATAAATTTGTTAAAAAGCAGACCATCCACAAGAAGAGCTGTAATTCAAATTTTTGATGCTGAGGACATTGTTAATCATCATAAAGAAATTCCATGCACATGTACATTACAATTTTGTATACGGAATAATAAATTACACATGATTACTACAATGCGATCGAATGATGCATTTTATGGACTTCCTCATGATGTGTTTGCATTTACGATGATTCAAGAGATTATTGCAAGAACATTAGATCTTGAGCTGGGAATCTATAATCATGCTATCGGAAGTCTTCACCTATATGAAAAGGATGAGGAACATGCTACTCAATATTTAAATGAAGGATTCCAATCCACTAGAGAAGTTATGCCAAAAATGCCTGTTGGAGATCCTTGGCAGAATATTGAATCTATTCTCGAAGCTGAAAAAATAATTCGGGTAACCGGCAAAATTGATATTCAAAAGATGAATTTAAGTTCTTATTGGGCTGATCTCACTCGTCTTCTATTGATTCATACCTTAATAAAGCGTAATAACTGTAACGATATTCAGTGTCTGCAATCCGATATGATTTGTCCAGTTTATAAACCATATATAAAGAAAAGATTGCTTACGATTCGTTAATTATTTTTTGGATACAAAATGCTTAGAGAATTATTGAATTTAATTGAGAAAATGAACGATCCAAAAATTAATGAATTGAATATTATTTATTGGGGATCGCCTATCATTTCTTTTGGAAACCTTAAATATGCTAAAGTAGCAACCGTGGGGCTTAATCCTAGTAATATGGAATTTGTTGATTCAAAAGGGAATGAATTAATTGGAGGAGAGCGAAGATTCCATACTTTAGAATCATTGGGACTATCAGATTGGTCTGGAGTTGAGGAAGGACATCTAAATTCAATTTTGGAATTATGCCAAAATTATTTCTTTAGAAATCCTTACGAACGATGGTTCAAAAAGCTAGATTATTTAATATCAGGTACCTCGGTGTCTTTTTACTTTCCATCATCTCAAGCCTGCCATCTCGATCTTATACCTTATGCAACCGATACAAAATGGGCTGAATTAACGTCATTTCAAAGATCGTCACTTTTAAATCTTTCTGGTAATTATCTTGGCATCATACTCAGAGATTCACCTATACGATTGCTAGTACTAAATGGGAAATCTGTTATAGATAATTTAGAGAAGATTACGGATATTAAGTTAGAGAAGAATCTTATGCCAACCTGGACTCTACCACGTGAAAATAGTAAAGGGGTTCAAGGTTTTTCATTTATAGGAGCTATTACTAAACTTCAAAACATCAAGTTGAAAAATAGAATTAAAGTAATAGGTTATAATCACAATGTTCAAAGTAGCTTTGGTATTACAAAAGAAGTTTTAAATTCAATTAGAAATTGGATTTCTAGTCAAGCAAAGGAGGTTTTATGAGGCCGGGAGATATAGAACTTGGGAAGAAAATTATTGCAGATCTAATATCATTTGGAAATAAGCAATTCATGCCAGGCATAAAGTCAAATGCGAATTTTTCTTGCTTTGTTGAGCAGATAATTGATAGTATTCGTAGAATAAAATACATAAAAATCATACAAGAAAGAGAAAACAGTTCATGTTGTGCTAACCCGTACCTGACTTGTTTTGATCCCTTGAAGGCTGCAGTTTGGTATAAAAATCAAGGAAATATAAATGAAGCTTTTTGGTTGGTTTTTCTTTCAGTGCATTTTGGTAAACATAAGAAATCTCGTTGGCACTTAGTAAGGAATATATACGGGGGTCTCCAAAACAAAAACAAGTGGGATTGGATAAGAACAAGTTCAGATCCCTTTGCTTTTCGAGAATGGTTACACAACAACTTAGAAGAAATAAAAAAGTCAGGGTCCGTTGGTAATCATCGCAAATACATCAGCCTAAACGCTTTTAAAGATAATGGAACTGGGGCTGTTATTAATAGTTATATTGATTGGATTGGGTCAACACATGATCATCAAAACATGGTAAAATATGCTCAATCAAAAGCTGGTTCTGATCCACGAGCAATATTCGATTTTTTATATACCTATATGGATAAAGTTGTTCAGTTTGGACGACTTGCAAGATTTGATTATTTGACGATGGTAGGGAAATTGGGATTAGCAAGAATTGAACCAGGATCATTATATTTAAAAGGATCAAGTGGGCCATTATTAGGCGCACGCTTGCTTTTCGGAGGTAGCACTAATGCTAAGATTGAAGTAAAAGCATTAGATTCCAGCTTAAATGAATTAGAAACCCAGCTAAATTTATATTTTGGGATGCAAGTATTGGAAGATGCATTATGTAATTGGCAAAAAAGCCCTGAAAAATATTTTCATTTCTCCGGATAATTTTTATCCTTATATCTTTTGTAAAATATCATCCCAATTATATCTTCTTTTGTACCCATTTAAATATTTAAAATCAATATAGCCGCGATGTTGTAATTGTCCAACAACTATACCTGGGGACACTCCTGCCTTTGATGCAAATTCTATAATTCTACGTTTATTCCCTCGAATTTTTGACAATTGGGATTCTAATTCATAGGGAATAAGGATTTCCCCCGCGAAATAATTTGCATCATCTTCCTGTTGATTTCGAATATTATCTTTATTAATCTCTTCTAAGAAAACTGAGTCTTTAGGGTGAAGCAGAATATGGCCAGCTTCGTGAAAAAAAGTAAACCAAAAATGATCATCTGACAAATATCTAAAGCTTAGTAATAAAAGAGCTCGTCTCGATGATATAAATTTTGTTGCGCCGCTGATTCTACAACCTGAAGGTGTCCGTACAAAGGCTACAGCCACTCCACATTTGGCACACTCATGAATAATTTCTGGTATAAAATCTTTCGGATTTTTTTTCCGAGTTAATGGTCTAATATTTACCAATGTATTTTCAAATAAATCTTCATTCCAATCTTCACAAACTATCGATTCAATTTGAATCTCACCTTGCCTCAACCAAGCTGATACGGCTCCTAACCCAGATGGATATGTATTAGAACTCCTAAAAGAGACTAACTCGATTTCTTGCATGTATTTTCTACGCCAGCTTGGAATATCCGGTACACTAAAATAATTCAAACATGCCTTAAGGGTATCTTTAGATTCTTTCAGCCAGCCAAATTTAGTCATATCCTTTAGAGGAAGTTCTTTAAGCCACGCTTGTTCTTCTAGTTTATTGAGCCGAATAATGTTTGATCTGTAATTTAATTCGCGTTTCAACCAGAACTCTCTTGATGCTCCTAAAGCGGATTCAAGTTTCTTGGCTAGGTCCGATGAAATTACAATATCACCGTTTAACAATTTAGTTGCTTCTTTTGCTGAACAATTAATATTCTTAGCAAATATCTCAAGTTTGATCTGTCTCTCAAGTAGAATATCAGAAATAGTATCTCCTGGAGAAGAGTTCCAATTAGACTGAAAAGTTTTCGAACTATTCATTTCTTGAAATTTGTAAAATCTTAATACGGCTCACTTTTGACCAATTTGTCTCACCATTGTCGTCGAGGGGAACTTTAACATGATTTTGACAAAAAATAATTTTATAACCTCCTGATAAGTCTATTTTGCATTTATAAGCATCTCCGTTATTGTACATGAAAATATTACCCACTGGTAGATCCATCACATTATCCGCAGCGATTAGATCTGCGAGACGACTTTTAAGTTTGTATGCAACTTCTTGACCATATGTTTCTTTTGCTACAGTGTTGTCTTCACAAATCTTACGAATTTCAGTATTAGTGAATGATAATTCCAATGAGCATATACTTTTTGTAATAGGAATCAGTTAAGTTAGCAAGATTTTTTAATTATAACATTTGTACCATTGTTTATAAAGTAATAAATGTACAATGAAGACATCAATATTCAAATACGACTTTTGAGAACATATTAACATATCTATAATTATTATCAAAAATAAAAGGATGGGATTTTTATTCCCCAAAAATTCTGAAGCTTTGACCTTCGTCTTATAAACAAGTCTTACTGCAGATATAGTAGTCTGTTGTGTTTTCATATGAGTTTGATTAGTGATTAAATAGAAATGAGAAAGCCTGGTCCCAAATCCCCAGGCTGGATTATTGAATGTAATAGTTATAATTTTAATATTCTGATATATTGAATTTTAAGTAACATTTATGCAAAACATCGTAAGGGGAAAGATTTTTTTGATCATTTGTTAAAGAGAAAAACTAAGAATTAAGGAGAAAATTCTTGCAGTAGACTAATAAAGGGAACTGAAGAACAATTAGAGATTCTATTAAATGCCGCTAAATTGACAAAAGAAATGAAATTCCATATCTATATAGTCCAACCCAGTTAAGAAAAGAAAAATCCCTCACCTGAAATTCTTTTGCTTCTAGGAAATACTCATCATTATTTACATACGATTGGCAATGTTGAGTTAAAAGTGTACTCTAGTTAAGATTTAAGGAAACTTATTATCATCGAATGCTTTACCTTGGCAAAGAACTAAAATAGAAGTTTAATTGAGACATGTCATGACATTTGAAAATATTCTGCCCCTTAATAAGTCCCCCATAAAATCACATACCTCTGATATATAGGGGTTTGTTTGTTATTCCTGAGGTCGGTGACGGATTTGAACAACAACTTCTAATGACATTTAGAAAATTAAATAAGTCTATTCCTAAACATTTGAATATTAGTCGCATTTAAACACCGGGGATCAGGTAACATTTTTTATTTTTCATAAGCGAGTAAGTAGTATGGAGCAGAATTATTTGCTAATTTTGGGTTTCTAAGTCTGATCGATCCTTACACTCTAAATATGGATAATATTTAAATAGTTGATTTACATTCAAATTTCAAGTACTATCTTGCCAATTACTGATCACATAAATCTTAATGATCTAACATACAGCAAGATATAATTCTATTTAAAATAATAATACTCTATAAGGAAAGAGTGGTCTCAAAATGTCAAAAGAATAATATCTATATCTTCAAAGCTTCGTTAGGATCTCTTCTTTACATGATTTAATAGTCCTGGTGTGTTATTCGGTGTACCGACAAAATCATGGCATTGCAAGTAGATAACTATCAGAATAATAGAAAAGAGGTTCGAATCCTACTGATTCTGATCCACTTACACTGATTCCAACTTCAAACTGCTTGAAACCAATCATGAACAAATCTTTGATATGACTTTTGGTACCAATCTGGTGCCTTATAGAGGTATCAATTCGGCTTATATTGGAAATTGTGTTCATCCGTTCATACACCGATTTTATTTCAAACAGCATATTTTCAATCCCGCTGTTCACCTGATTATTCCTATATTCTCTAGTGGTGCAGAATAGAATTAATGCAATCTTATCCTTTATGAAATTATAGTTGTTTTCTATTTAGCATCTTATATGAAAATCCTCAATCACAAAGTAGTACTGACGATAGATAATCTCAGTCAGGCAATATTGTTCGTTTAATAAGAATAAGGTTTCAGAGAATTTTTTTTTGCTACTATTCTAAGGAAATCTCTTGCAAACCAGGTGTTTTCAATTGAATATTTATTCTCTGAATCCAGAAAAACCCAGTACTTATTGTCGTGTTTTACTATTTTTCAAGTCGTACAGCAAGCATTCTTTCCAGGATCTTCAAAAAAACAGCCATAGTTAAAGTTGTTTTTATACCCTGAGAGTCCTGTAAATCAGAATAGTACTGTTTTACTATTCATTAATTATAGTCTTCTACAGATAATTATATTTATTCGAATCTTGAGTGAATAAGTGGCATATGTTCATTTATTTGTAAGTCTCACCTCCTGTATAGCTGTACAATCTGTTCTATATATTTCCTAGCGTGGGAGAACAAATATCAATCGTTCAGTTCCAGGATTTTATTTCCTGGCAGGAAATTTCCTGCGATTCAACGCGGTCCTTCCGGATAAGGCAATCTCCCTTTCCAGTCTATCTGGATCTTCATTGGCTTGTCGCTTAAAGTTAGTATAGAATCTTTTCCTTGGGTCATCCATTTTTGATCCCGCCAGAGCTCTTCCTTAGTCGGGTAACCATAGCTGTGTGTGAAGTTTACATTTCTGATGATGTATCCGGGTGTACCATTGAGTATAAAAGTATGATTCTCAGGTGATTGATTGTAAAGATACTGATGCACAAGACGATAGCGAACTAAGGGTTCTCCCGGTAAATCAGGATCATACACATCAAAACTGCCTATAACGTAACCACCTGTTGCATTGGGAATCAGATATGCTTTTTCAACCGTGGGCGTTTCAATCCTCCAGTCCAGGTCAGGTAACTTTCTAAACTTTTCCTTAGGATATGAAAAGTGCACATCGTGGTAGCTGATGTAGTTCCAGGATTGCTCCACAAATTCAGTGGTAATGGTTATCCATGTGCAATAAGGTATCGGCTTCTGGAAGGTCCAGTCTACGGTTACTTCCTGCCGTGGCTGGGCTTCTGTAATTGCCGGTGTGCCACTCCAGTTGAGCCAAGTCCTGTATGTCAGAATATCAACATCAGTACCAACCCTGTAGTGTAGGTCGGTTGCAGACACTTTCAGGTTTTGGTGGATCTGGTATGAGCCTGTGACCATAACGCTGTTGACTCCTGACCCTCTGGTGCGTGAAAGAGTAACTATGTTCTCGAGGAATGGATGCGGGGTTGTGTAGTTGAAATACCAGCCATTTCCCCTGGATGGATCGGTATAAGGATCATAGGTATATACCTGAACGTCACCACCATTATCCGTGTCAGAGTCAACAACCCGAACCTTACCTGGATTGCCGGTCAGCGGCGTTGAACTGTTTGGACCATTGTCTCCCCAGGGTGTGATCGCATGATGGAGAGTAGCACCATAAATACACATCCCTAACATGTCACAAATGCGCAAAGAGTCACCCATATCCCTGGGCGCATTCGCATTTTGCCAGGGAGTCTTCACCTTGTTTCCTAGCACTGAGACCAGGGTGTAGGGATTATTGTTCGAAGTGTTATTGGCCGATCCCAGCCACCACTGAAGCGCTGCATCGGGCCAGCCACCGTGCAGTGTTCCATAGTTAGTATTCATTTGTTTAAAAATGGCATCGGCACGTGCCTGAACAGTAGTCCCTGTACCATAACCAGCGCCGGCCAGCATATTGGAGGCAGTGTGCATCCAGCATGAATTATCTCCAATAGGAACCGGCAAAGGCTTGTCGGAATCTGGCGGTGGACTCATCTTCATATAGGTGCACCCACCGGTCAGGATAGCAAGAAGAAGTACGAACACGATTTTACATGTTCCGCGGAATGAGGACATACCTTTCATAAGAGACCTCCTTTTCTTTTTTATTACTGATTACTATTTTAAAAGAATTTAATGACCCTAGATCACTTTTTATACAATTTATAATAGTTTTTGAGACGACCGGTTGAAGTTTCTCATAATTGCCCATTATTACTCAATATTTCACAATTATTTTAGAAATATTCAATTATGTTTTCAATCTCTCAATTTTTGAAAATCCGGAGATCGGTTATAAGATTTTCTTAAGTTGTAGGTCATGATTTACTATAATTTCTGATCTGCTTATACAAATCTAATATTCAAATTGCTTGAAATCAATCAAGAACAAATCTATGATGCAACATTTAATGCCAATTGTGTGCCTTATAGCAGTAATACTTCGGCTTATCTGCGATATTTTCGTCGATCTTACCTATACTGATTTTAATTCAAACTGCAAATTCTCTATCCTTCCGATCACCTGAGTATTCCTGTTTTCTCCGGCGGTGCGAAATAGAAGCAATGCATTTTTGTCCTACTGAGTCTTGTAACCTAATAACTTCTCAATCAGTAAACCAGCATTTTATAGTAGTTCCTTGTAATAGCTTACTCTTGTGAAATTTGTATCAGTATTTATAATCTAGGTTGATATGAATAAAGCAAGAATGTAGTACTAAAATATATTAATGAACGAAAACAATTGGTTAACTATTAGTTAAATATTCAGCCAAATCTCCCTTTCCACCAGTTGCCATAGTTCTTTTCAACCATGAATCATCCAGCGACAGGAACCCATCCCAGTTATTTTTACTATTTTTCTCTAAATCAGCTTGTTTTGCCCGAAAACAATAGTGTTCAAAAATGTCCAGAACATGCAGCGCATAGGCTTTTACTAAGCCCGGATTATTTTGAATTATTAATAAGTTCTCATCATTGCCATAAGAAGCTTTAAATCCTTGATTATGGCTTCCAAATATTACAGCACCATTATCAGAAAATGGATCTACAACAACAATTTTGTCATGAATAATGGCATGTCCTCCCGGGGTTTTTAATAGTTCTTGTTGAAAATCACCAATTAAGTCTTCCTTTACTAAATTTGCAGCTCTTACTATATGAAGTTTCCCCTGGTCAAATGAGTAAGGAGTTTTCAGGTTCTTATTCTCTCTTACCGGATTAACATAGTTAGGCATTGCCGTTGGGTCACTGATTGCACCATATACCATCAATGAATTATCTTTTTCAGCTAGAGAAATTGCCTCAGTTATAATATTTGTCATGATATCACTTCCTGTCCAATCAGTTCCGCGACCTGGAAGGAATACTGCAAAGAATATAGCCTTGTTTGCTTTCCGCATTACGGAATAAACCTGCGACAGATCTGGTGGTATTATTTTCTTGTTCAATGTTACTTTTGGAGTATTGGGGGAAAACCATACCGTTACTTCTGTACCATCCTGTAACGTAATTGGATTGTTGCCCTTTGCATCCGATGTTCGCAAGTCACTACCCTGAACATTTCTTGTTGCTTTTGACAATGGTTTCGGAATTGTAAAATCCGCCGTGTCAGTTTTCAGTAATTCAAAATAATCATTGTAAAGAGAAGCTACTTCAGGAGAATCAATAATTGAAGCATTATTGCTCTGTGCACAAAGTCCACTACTGGTCCAGTTAGTACTGCCAGTCATAACTTGTAGCGGTTTATTATTTTCAAGATATATAACAAACTTATTATGACCAATTGAATTATTGTTGAACATTCGATCGGTTATATTTACATTTTCCGAATATAACAATTGTCTATTTGTTGCGTTTTCTGTATCCCACTCTCCGTCAGTATTTTTCGAGGTATTGGAAAGTATAATATCGACTTTAGTTTTGTTGGTCATAATTGTATCCATGAGCTCCTCATCCTCCAACTCATAAAGTGCCATTTTTAGAGAAGCATTTGGATTGGTTTCAGCTTTTTCCAATAACATTTTTAATGTTTCCAATACGTCTCCTGCCAGGTACTTACGAATATCACTATCCTTATTCTGTATTTCATTTTTAATGCCTTCAAATGTAGGATTGTTCATAGCATGAGCAAGCCATTGTGTTGCCAATATCCCATTTGTAAAAGTGGCCCGGATATAACCATGATCCACACTTATTGTAATGACATCTGATTTTTTTCCTTCATCAAAATAAGAAAGACGAACAGGATTTCCAGTATAAGTAACTTTAAGGTTTGATTTGACTTCATCATAACCATTTTTGAAAGCAATGACTGGTCTTACGAGATATTGAATGCGAGTATTATCAGGTCGCCTTTCTACCTTATCCCGTCTTTTGCGAAGAGTTAAATCTTTCCAACTAAGTTTTTGTATTGGCCAAACACTTGTATTCTGAGGTATCCAATCTTTATTAGATTGTCCTTCAAAAGCAACCCACGAAGGAATTACTGTGTTATCTGTTGGATTATCCGGATATAGACGCGTTATTTCAAAACCTAAACATTCCGCAATCATTTCTTCCAGATTCCATGAGAGATAAGCGATTTCACCATTCGTAAATACTTTTACCTTCGAAATTTTGCTCATTGCAGTAAATATTAGTAAATATTTAAATCTTTTGCTGGTTTTATTCCAAGCGCTACAAGATTTTGAGTCATGCTATGTAAAGCTTGCTTAACTTCTGGTGAAGTTTCTTACTGGTTGACAAAACCATCACGAAGCGTCTTTAAATCGATACTCAGTGCTGTTTTTGATTCCTCCAATTTGCTCAGTTGAATTATATACTGATTCGCCAACTCTATCGTCTGGCGCTTAGCAACTTGAATCTTTCTCATATTAAAATAGGAATTGAGCACCACTGATATAGAACATACAATTACAGATACTAAACAAAGATTTTTAAACAACCGTATATCAGATGGCTTTTGAGGTATGACATCATTGGGTAAGCTTTTAACAATTATCCCAGCATAAAAAATTCCTAGGATACTAATTCCAGCAGTGTCCAAACTAGCAATTTTCACGAACATTTCAAGTATTTGAGGTACATTTTCCATAGGCCCCTACAATATTTTTATCTAATTAAATCACCATGAAGTATACTAAAGTTTATTATTTAGTTTCTTGTCAAGATAATTTTTATAAAAACTGTGACAGGTCAACTTACAACCACACTTTTGTTGCGCATTCGTGCTTCTTTTCATCGAATTCCTAGCTTGCTCTAGATTGTTATTAATTAATACTTTACTTCATCAGTGAGTAAATAACTTGTTTATCGGATCTCCAATGCATTACGTACATAATCCGCCAATTTTTCCAAAGTGTTCCCAATAAGTGATTAAATTCCAAAATGTTTGTATTACAAATAATTAAATTTCGTTTATCAAACTTCATTATATAATAATGAGATTCACACATCAGCATAGGAATTACTGAAAAGTTTGAGGAGATTTTGCAAATTTTCCGAGACTTGAGGGGATGCCAAGTTTATTATAGATATTTTGCTGCTCTCGAGGCAAGATCACCCCCCTTTTTAGGTTAATATGTTCCTTTTTCAATAACTTATTGAATGTCTTCCGGCAGACACCATATTCATCTGCCATTTGTTGCTTGGATTTAACACCACCAATGTAGTTACGCATAGTGATGAGATTTAAGCAGTTAAATTTTAAAAATATTTGTATTGCAGTTTTTAACAGGTTAAAGTTAAGAATAATAATAATTCAAGTCAAGTTTATTTTTAAAAAAGCAGAATATGTTTTATTGGATTTTTCAGACGAATTTTTATTATAATCTGATTATAATAAATACCTCACTTGATTACATTAATCTGATATTTTATTCGGTGAATACATAATACCAGGAAGAATATAAATCCATTATGAAAACAGCTGGAAGATGGCTTAATTTTCAGTTCCGATGCGAGACCTATTTCAAGTGGATTTTCTAAAGCCGATACTTCGGCTGATTATACTCTATTTAAAAGCCTTTTCTTAACAGACCATTAAATCAATATCCTTTTAGAAAGCCGTAACTTTTATATAAATTATTTATTTCAACATGAAACAATTTGAGATTGCCAGAAAGTCAGGGAAAATTGTGAATTTTCAGGTAGTCCGGTCAGAACCTCCTGAATCACCTTCCCCATTTTCTCCCTTGTTTCTTGATTAATAAATGTTTCTCCCTGCGGCATGATCAAATAATATTTTTTCAGAGTGTCAATGATTTGTCGTGTCACGTCAGCCGGGTTTTGCTTTATTATCTTGATGATATCCGTGGTCACAATCTCTTTCGGGGCTCTTTCTAAGGCTACTTCGAGAATCTCTGCTATCAACCGGATTATTATTCTATCAGTGTTCGGTTTGACAGTGGCTTTGCGTTTAATAATATGATTTTCAACATCGTCCATCATGTCCTGAAATGCTACTGCTATCCGGCATATTTCATGATAATATTGTCTGGATGGGCTTAATGATAACATGTAAGTACAAATGTTTGTTATCCTTTCTGCCTGAGCCGGATATGCATTTGAGAAACGTACTCCAACTTTTTCTAATCCTTCAAATATTCTTATAGCGAAGATTGACCCGGCGAATAAGAGGGACAGGCTTGTTCCTCTTATTGAAGTAATAATCTTCAGTGCGAAAGCATCCGCATCTTCTTCATCATTGTCTGAGCGGTGCGGCAGCATTCCCTTATTGAGTGCTATGTGTCCTACTTCATGAGCAAGCATAAACAGTTCAGTAAGATTTGCAATTGCCTCTGTCCATTCATGAGAACTTTTAGAAATAAGGAACCTGGGATATTTGATCCGGCGCAGATTCCAGATCCATCTCTTATACCAACGCCACTGCATGAAGATTCTTGCCACCTGATGAGTTACTTCAGGCAGTCCCAGCGCCTTTTGATTTGCTGGGCCTGATGTGGTATTCCTGACGAATAATCCTGAAAGACCACGGGCAACAGCGTAATCAAAATCCATCATCCCACTGTTGAACTCGATGACAAAACCATTATCGCGAAGATTTATGGTCTGGATGTCTGGTTCATTGCGTCCTACTTCACCTACGGCAATTAACCCATCAGAAAACAAATCAAGTATGCAGTGAGGAAGAACAGGAAGAAGATTCTGAAAAAGTTGTTGCGCCCGGTCAAGACCATTTAACAATGGATAACGAGGCGGATATTCCTTCTGATGTCTTGCAAGATAATCTCTGGCAACAGTCATAATGCACTAAGTATTCCTTTCAACCATCCGGTCGAAATTCATCCAGTATACCTTCTACTATTTTAACCAAGTTTGGATTAATCCTGCTCGCTTGGCGAATCCTAGACCGCTTGGTGATTGCGTTCTATTTATGGTTTCATTAATTCCAAAGGCACTGCAGAACAGCAGGCAGGCATTAAAGAAGGCCATGACCCAATCGTACCATTGCTGATCAACTTTTATGAACATTATGATATATGCAATCAATAATGAAGTGCAGAACGCTGTCCATTTTGGTGGTAGCTTGAACAACATGAATAACGCATTGGTTACAACAGTAATAGCTGCTGTAGCAACACCCACACTTGCGATGTTGATGGTGGTAAATAGTTCATTAGGTAAATTAGCTGGCATGATAAATCCTCCTTTTTTTGGTTAGTTAAATTTCTTAAAATAGTTCAACAAACAATTTGCATCATAACAGAATAGAAAACTCTAGTTGATCGATGTTTAAAATTTTATTTAATCTATTCATTTTGATTTAAATAAGCCATATAGATCAAACGGTTCCGCGATAAACAGAGCAGCTGTAAAACCCGAAAAAGTAAATAACGGATCCGTCTTTGATAGTATTCCAAGTTCAAACCCTCCCTGAAGTCCTTTAACCTGGTTATCCTTTGTATAATTTATGAAATAGACAGGAAACGAAAACGCAATTAGTTTTTTATTGAAGAGGTAAGATATTGAAGGGTTTAAGGCTAAGCTTGGATTGGCCTGTTTATTAAAGAATGTACGTCGGTATTCTAGGATAATTCTGTTATCGGCTTTCTTGTGGGGCGAGCCGATCAGTACATCTTTTGAGAATGCGGCTCCATTTGTTCCAACCGGGAAAAAATAATTGACCGGATCTTCTGAATAATCATACTTGTCCTGATATAAATAACTTAATACTAATATCCGGGACGGACTAAGAATCGTCCCAAATGTGAATCTAAAATTCTCATTTATACCATCTTTCTGTAAAGGTGTAATCGAGGCACTGTCAGAAATGTAATCAAACGTCGTTTTATCCAAAGAAAAAGAAATGCCAAAAATTAAAGGATGCTTCCAGTGCACAGTATGATCATTCAGCAATTGATCTTTAGCCAGCTCGTCAAGATCCTGGTAAGTAATACTTCTTCTTTTATTTATAGAATCCCTGGGTATTTTGATTCTGTCGGCATATGCATTTCTTATACTATCAAAATGATTAAAATCGGCCGATGGATTCCATAAAGTATACTGGTATGCAAATTGGGCTGCAGTACCCTTTCCAAGCCCTTCCAGAGATAATAGTGTTACTTTCTTTGGCTTTTCGGCAAATGATTGTTTAATACTGATCGAAGCAATACATTTCTTCCCTTTTATGCCTATAGTAGCATTGGCCGATTTATCTTCAAATGCCGATGTCAGGTTCAAGTGAGTGTAAGGACTAATTATTCCTGAATTGCCTTTTGGGCTATACATATTCGGATATAACGTGTCGCGGTCAGGCTCTATTTTAATCCTATCCACCGACTGCGAATGGCAGTATATCCCTGTTGTTACCAAGAAGAGGGCTAATAAGAACTTCCTGCTGCTATGCCTTGAATCTGAAACCGCCGTAATCATGACCATCATTTTTAAGGGTGCGGGTTAAATGAATTTTAGCCTCACCGGGCGAATCAATAATAACGGAATAGTCTGTCCCAGGCACTCCAATAACGAACCATTGGACCACGTAGGAAGTACCATCTTTCAATTGCTTTGTAACTGAACCAGTATCGTTCAGAATCTGTTCGCCGTCAAGCTGAAATTGGAGCTTGCCATTCTGGACACTTGTAGTTGCATTTAATGTTGACATAAGATTCTATTTAAATTTTGTAATCTAAGGGTTCCGTAAAATTTCACCTTCTTGAATTATCTGTTTTGAATTATGGCTGATCATTTCGGGTTCATTCAGGTAATAGTATCTTCCATAGGCCGTTTTCATTCTGAATTTTTCATCTTTTGATATTATCTCTTTAATGAGATTACAGACTGACTCATTGTAAAAGATTTTGTAGCAGACATCACAGATGGCTTCACTGATATAATGATCGGGAAGAACATCGCCATAGCCGTTTGCCTTGAGCAGATCGACCAGTACTTTTGGGCCGAAAGTGCGTATCGCATGCAGAACAAAATTATACTCAGCTCTTTCAAAAATTTCATTGATGCTTTCATTAAGTATGTTTCCCAGGTAGAGCGGGTTATATCTTGGCATAGTTAACGGTGGTCCAACGCATGCGAAAACATCCCCGTTGGGCATTATCACCGGAAAACTCGCTATTGAACATGCAGTTTGAGGTGGCTCAGAAGAAAGTATATAATTATCGGAATCTGAAACTGCTTCAGCTCTGCCTATGGGCAAGATAATCGCTGTACTGATAAATTCCTTATCAGTAATTTCAAGCAGCTCATCCATCAGTGAAAGATATTCAGGATCATTCAAATTCTTTGTTGCAACAGCAATATTGTAAAGTTTCCCAAGCTTTTTAGAGGCCCATATAGCATTTTTCACATTTGAAAGAGGTATCAACTTCTGATGCGGTATATCAGCACTTACAGATACCATCTGTATGGAAGAGCACATAGAAAGTATAAGTAATGCTTCTTCCTTTGATGTGGCCCAGTATCCGTTGCTTACCACAGATACTATAAACCCAAGCTTATGTGCATAGTCTGCTATAGTGATCAGGTGCGGAAGGTTGTAAAAAGGTTCACCTCCTGTCAGTGATATTCCACAGACATGGCCATCTCTGAAAGTACTTATCTGATCGAGCCATTTACAGGCTAAGTCTGCCGGCATTTCTTCTCTCCGTCGTGGTCCGGCTTTAACGATGCAATGAGGGCATTCAACGGTGCATTTCAATGTTAACAAAAACCCCGCATTGCTCAGAAATGGCAATTCTTCAAATTTACTTTCCGGCATTTACATCTTTAAAATTAATATTATAAATAATGATCGGATAGAAGAATACTGATGCTATTAAATTAAGGCCCGGTAATTAAAGAGAAGGGCATGAATGATCTTTCAGTTGATCTATATCTTGGGCGTGAGGATGATATCGAATTTTTTAAAATCAATACCTACGTTCCTGAGTAGTTGCCATGGAACAGGTATGCCATGAAAATATATGTTATTTATGATCCTTGCTTCATTGAATTCCAGACCCAGTTTAGCAAAATCTTTCTTGATAGTATTTCCCTTGTAGTTGATACCTACATCGAACTTCTTCAGAATTGCTTCATTGCGAAATACTTTGGGGAGGATTTCTTTCAACTGGCTGATTATTTTCGCATTTACAGGCCAGTGACCGGCAGTGCCCCTTTTATCGATAATTCTTACGGAATTCTGAAACAGGTCCAGCATTTCCTTTGGTACAAATAGATCTTTGTGAGTGTTAGCCATGGAAATCATCTTTAAATTAAAGCTTACTCTATATCGGTTTTCAGCATCCCCGGTTTGTTGATAATGGATTCAACTAATGTATTATTGAAAACTATTTTGTGAATTGCTTATTAATTAATTACTTGTTTATAAGGCATGTATAACAAATCGCAGAAAATCAATATAACAGGATTTTAAAAAGCAATTTCCCAATTACTGGTAATTTTGAGAGTTGTTAAATAAGAAAATAACTCCTTTTTTGGGAGTTTTTGGGAATTTTCAGGAATTTTTGGGAACGCCTGGATTTCCGGATATTATTTACTGTTGCCGGGGATAGATAAGACGTTTTTTAGTACGTTTTCCCCACTTTGAACTCTTTGGTTAAAGCCCATGGACCGATACCATTTCTGTCTGTAATTGTTGATTGGATCTAATACGACTGTAATAGTTAAGAATAGTGATTGAGTTTAAGCAGTTATATCCTTTCATAACAGATTTAATCTAGAAATATCATAATTACCTGAATTTTACGGTAAGTGTACTTTGTATAATTCCCGAGACATAGTGAACCATTAGGTGTTCTTGATAATTCAGGTGCTTATAAATAAGTTAGTTTCAGAGCATTGCAAAACAAGTTCAATTCCCTCTTACTCTTGATCCCATTTTAGCATAATAAATGCAAAATACAAGTTGTTACAAACAGTCGTACAAATATATAAGCCATTATTTAGCATTAATTTTAAGACGAATACATGACAGGTTCGGGAGGAAGCAGCCCTTATATACTATGTACTGTTAGTTTGTTCAGGTCAGATCACCTCGACAGGATTTTAGTAGCTTCAAAGTAATCAGGTATAAAGTTTTGTTTACTGTCGGGATACAAGAAACTAATAGTACATTTTTTTGACTAGTTTCCCAGTAAAAACTACCTGCAGTCTTATATTTGGATTTTGAATAATCATAAATGCCTTAAAGCATATCGAGATAGGCAATATTATATTCAACCTTCGAATATTCCTCCGCTAAATAATTATTTTTAAGAAGATCTAGATATATTGATATACAATGATTAACTTAATATTTAATCTCGTCTAAAATAAACCGACATTTAAAATCCTGATATAATCTACAATGGGGGCATTGACATTTTAGAATAATAAAAAAATTTAGTTTCTCCAGAATTTAATATCAGTCATTGGGTTATCCAGCTTATGCGATTTTTTGATTTCCCCTGTCGATATATCATAAAAGAGCACCTTAAAGTCGCCGGTTGCTGTTATATAGCAGTTAGACTCAGCATCATATCCCATAATATTTGAACAATATCCAATCTCCGGTTCAACAATATTGCTGCTTATTACCGATCCTGTTTCAGGATTGATGACCTCGATATAGTTCCTTTCATTGCTATACGAATAAGTCATAGAAATAAGGGTATTATTCCCGGGATTATAAACAGAATTAAAGAGAGTCCTCCCAACATAAACCTCCTTAATGACAGCGCCTGTAAAAGGATTCACCGTTATTAAATTCTGATCTGACCGGTACATGACATATCCTTTTTCTTTCTGGTTATAATAATAACAGGAAACAAAAACTCCATCGCCGATATCAACTTTATTATTAGAAACAACTTCCCCTGTTGTCAGGTCGACCCTGATTACATAATTTGTATAAATCGGAGCGCCGACATTGACAGATTTTGTATCAACCGTGTCAGGATCCTCTCCGTAAGTCATTGTGCAGTATTGCCCGATAAGCATATTATCCTCGCTATCGATCACTACCAAGGAAACTATTCCCGGGAGCTTTATGGATTTAATAAGGTTGCCGGTTTCTGGATTAACAAGTCTGAACATGGTATCGCAGTCTACATATCCGTAGCCGCCGCTGAGAGGGTCATAAACGGTGGAACCAAGCACATAGCTGTCGATGGGTGTTGAATTTACCACCTTCCCGGAATCGAGATTCATGCAGACAATCTCCGTACCTTTGGCTCCCTTTATTCCTGCAAGGATTAGGCCGGAAGATTTGTTATCGGATGGTTTGGTGCAGGAAAAAATCAATCCGACAAGAATTAAAGAGAGAAAAATCGTCTTCTTCATATTTTATTGATTTTTTATAAAGTTCAGGTGTCAGCTAAGTTAAATTTTTAAATCAAAATATCCAACTTTTAATTTATCCATTTATATTATTGAATGTTAAGAAATGTTGTTTTTATCTTGAAAGTACAACCACATATAATCACTTGGATCAAAATACCTCAGTGAATTATTTAGTTGATCCTTATTAAATCGTTATTTTGTTTATTCTGTAGCATTGGATATTTATCGGAACCAAAATAAGTCTCTGGTAAATCCAGCCAAAAATTAAATTCAATATTTCTTGTTGTTTTAATCTCATCCATTTCTTCATATTGTATGCTGCAGCAGCCAGTAATGTGTTGGCTTGGTCTCCTGCTGTGCCGCTGAGGTAATTTCTTATCATCCTGTGATCATGTTTCAGGAATGATATCAGGCCCTCTATTCCGGCACTTGACCGACATCACTCTTCCCGTTTCTTCTTCAGGTTGTAGCTTCCTTTTTGAGCAGCTTCGGCATAACTATATCGACTCCCTGTATTCCTCCTTTTACTTTATGCCCTTTGTCAACGATTGCTTTCTTGATTTTGCCTCCTGTTAGTTCCTTTACCTGTTCCAACTGTGGTTCCAGAGTTCGTCTGTCATATATGTTTCCTTTCACTGCCATTGCTCCGCAATGATCCCGGATTTTCTTGTATATGCAAAGGAACTCTTGTTACCAAACTCATACGGCTTATGCTCTTTCCCTTTCGAGATACAAAGCACTTCCGGTTCGTGGATACTGTAAATTTTGTTCGAGTCATCTCTTTGTTGTGTCTGTACCCTGCATAAAACATCAAATTCCTGCATGTATGATTTGGGTATCGGACTAAGCTGCTTTACAACGTCCTGGTATATTTTGAATGCTATCCGGTGAAGCCTCTTCTGTGTTTATATATGCCGTCTCATATTTTTTGGCTTACGTGCAAATCGAAGCTGATGTTTTAGCTTTTTTATCTCCCGTCCATATGTGCGTATAAGAGTTATATCTTCCTTACTTTGCTATTCTCTTGCAGTGTTCTATGACCTTTTCTATCAGCTTACGGTCTGTTGGGAAGGTGATGTTCTTCTCCTGAACTGTTGTATCAACCCGGACCTCTTTTACTTCCCTGCGTATAAAGTCCCTGTCAAAGAGGTCTATGCTGGCTTTGAAGATCTTCTCCATCCCTTCAGGCCCGATCCGGTGCCGGAAGTGAACAACGTCGCTTGGGTCAAACGGAAGTTTATATTGAAAATAGATCTCTCCACAAAAGTGCTGCCAGTACGGGTTCTCAAGATACCTTTCAACAACTGTCTCATCTCCCAGATTATACATCTGCTTTAGCAACAGAAGATCTGCAATTGCCCTGATGGGAACTGAAGAATGTCCAACTTTCCCATACAATGGAGCAAATTCCTTTCCCAGATCATCCCAATCTATCTTCTTTGCCAGAAGACAGAGCTCATGTTCCGGATGAATAAAACTTGTAAGCACTGTTTTGAACATCTCAAACTGCGGTTGTACAGGTAGTTTCTTTAACATGTTTTTCAGGGCTTTATTCAAATATACTGAAAATCAATGCAAAAATCAAGACTTCAAAGAACATATGATATTAACAATCAGTGTGTTAGTCATTATGAAGGATCAACTTTTTAAGTTCAATTAAGAGCTAAAAATAATTTTAATAATAAAACACAGAGATGATTAATATCTATATACCAAGTGCAATGGATATAATATTATCACAATATTCTGTGCATATCTAGGGCCTGTAATTTTCTAGGGTTTTGGCCTTCCCCACCTGTTATCTCATAAGCATCTCCATTTTTTAATATTTTAATTTTAGCTTTAATATATTTTTGCTCAACTTCATTCCCGTTCTTGTCAATAATAATAACAGGTGTACTTTCTTGTGAATTTATTATTTTATAGAGGTTTAGAGTATATACTCCATTTTTATAACAATAACTGCCATATTTCTTACCTGGAATGAAATAATATCCATATATGGAACTAATGAATAATGCCTCAGCAAGGTTATCTACGGATCCAATGAAAGCTGGTATATTTTCAACTTCATTAATATATCTAGTTTCTCCGGATTTCATTTTGTATACTAAGAAATCCCTCCTAAGAGATGCATTAAAATAACATGAAAAATATGTGTTATAGGATTTTAAAGGAGGTAAATCTACTTTTATACTGGTGTCAGAACAATATATTATCTTATGCCAATTTGTTCCAATATCACATTGCCCAATTTCCCACCAAGAAATGCTATCGGAAGGTTTGATAAACCTATATAAATTTTCCCTTGGAGAAAATTTCATCGGAATAAGTTGAACCTGCATAATTAAAATTATGGTTAGAATTTTCATAGCCGATTATATTGTAATTAAAAACCACCTACTTTAAATGGTATTCCAAAACTACCTTTTTTATAATAAATACTAAAATCTTGTAAAAAATAACCAAACCCAACACTTGTATCCATATACTTTAAAGCCATATCACTTTTCCCATTTACCAAAAGACAGTTAACTGTCCAATTATAAGCGAATGCTTCAGATTGAAGAAGATTAAAGTAATCCATCGCCACATGATTAAGTTCATGTCCCATTGACATATGTAAATAATATATATCACTAAAAGTGGCTTCCCCTAAGTAAATGTTGCTATATCTTGCTTGTCCTCTCATGTAGTGTTGTGTAAACCCACCACCCATATAGCTGCCATCTGGATGGAAGTATTGTTTAACGACAGGATCATATTTTGCAATGAGCTCTCCCTTTAGATTATAATAATTTCTTCCGTCTGCATAAATATTTTTTAATGCACCTTTTGCAACGAAAGTATTTTTAAAGACGGCATCATAATATGCTTTTGCATTTTCATTATTATAGACCAATGACCCATCAGAATTAAATTTAACATCATGCAATTCCAAATATTCAATATTGTCAGCTCTTTCTGAGATTTTTGATATTTGATATGATTTATATCTATTTTCCAAATCTGTTCCAAGATTATAGCCACTTAATCCGCTTTGTATCAAAGATATATAAGTTTTAGGGGCTTTCCAATCCCATTTTAATGGATTAAATTGCCAATCATTTGCAGCTGCTGTATTTATATACATATTGGCTAAAGTAACCAACAACTGAATGAAAAAATCTCCACTAGGATCAGTATATAAAAGAGGATTATTGAGGCAATAAGTATACCCGTTAAAATTTTGAGTAAAATCTGGAATTTGTACAAAATTATCAGGACTAAGGATTCTAGCTAATAGTGGATCATAAACTCTTCCGTTCATATTAATCAACCCAAACTGATCAAGATATTCATGTCCTGTATACCCTTTTGAAAATAAAAAGGTAGTAGGTATATTATTATATGTCCAGTCTGTAGGATTACGTCTTCTTCCCCAGGCATCAAAACTGAAGTTTTGAATAACTGCTCCGTTTTGATTTGTAATAACATTTATTGATCCCAGGTGGTCGGTATGAATATAATATAGTGTGTCCGCTCCGTCGTTCCTTACAAAAATAGCGGTAAGTCCATCTCCACCAGAAATGTAATGTAGCTGCCGAACATGGTTCCCGGGTTTAACTTCCTTCTCATAATTTCCGATGTAGTACACTGTCTTCTGTAGATTCCCATTATCATATAAGCTGGACATTGTTCTCTGATCATTATCACCATAGGTAAGAGTATAGATAAGGTTGCTCTGGATAATTGAATCAACCTTGTTGAAAGAAGTATATCTAATTCCTTGTTCTGTAGTTGAAATGAGCCCGTCTGGATTTGTAACGCTCGAAACAGCATGAGGCTTCGCTCCATCATAAGAGTAGTTTCCGATAGATGTTTTTGATAAGATATTTCCATTTGCTGAATATGACATTGTCAGGGGAGCCGGCCCGCTTACACCTGTCAACCTGTTAAGGAGGTCATAAGTAAATATTTCCGTAAGATTTCGCAAATTATCTTTCCGGCTTATCAGATTCCCTGTCTCCTGATCGAAACTATAATCCATATTCTGAACTGAGCTGGAGCTTATATTTCTTAACAAACCGAGACAATCATAGGTTTTGGTAGTGGTAATACCATTACCATAAGTGTATTGTGTAAACTGACTAAATGCATTAACATTCTGCCCCTGCCAAATAAGTGAGTTATCATCGTTACGTCTTACTTCAGATATATAGCCGAAACTATTATAAACGTTTTTTGTAGCAAAACCGGAAGGATAGGTAAAGATTTGTAACCTGCTATAACTATCATAACCATAGCTGGTGGAGTAGTTTGTTCCGTTAATTCTGGTCACTTTCCCAGTTATTCTTGATGCATTATCATAGCTATATTTCACACTGCCGCCTAAATATGACACAGAATCAAGAAGTCCAGGATTACCAGAAGGATCATAAGTATAAACTTTTGTTCCTTCGTTTCTGACTTCAGTAGAAACCCTCCCTAAAATATCGTATGTCAATGAATCGATCTTGCCCCGGGCATCAGTCTGCCTTGTGAGCTCATTATAATTATTATACCTGTATACTATAGTGCCTGCATTTGGGTCGGTCAATGAAGTTTGGCGACCCAGGTTGTCATATTCCATTGACCAGGAAGATCCTCCTGTTGTAATTGTATGTGGTTTTCCAAGGCTTTTATAAGTATAGGCAATTCTCCCTGTATCAGATGAAGCACTAACAATATAACCCTGCGAGTCTGAAGTCTTTGAAGATGTTTGCCCGGCGCTGTTTGTAACCTGAATGGTTTTTCCGGAATATGTCAGTGAAATTGTCCCTGATGTAGATTCTTCCTTTATCTTATGTCCATATTTATCATAAGTATATACTTTCTTTAAAGGAGTATCTCCCTGTTTGTAAGGTAAAGAACTTTCGGATACCTGTCCTTTATTATTATAAACAGTACTGGTATAAACAAGATTCCCGTCAAATCCTGTTGTTTCCGTTCTCAATACCCGGCCAAAGGCATCATAGTAAGCCTTCGTTGTTGGTGCCCCGGAAGTTGTAACCTGTTTAAAGTAAACCGATCCAAGTGGTCTTGTTCCTGTTGTCCAACCTAAAGAGTAAGACTGGCTCTGACCCAATGCAGTTGTTGATTTATTGGTTAGAATACCAAAATCATTATATGAATAATTAGTAACAACATTATCAGGAGTTTTCTCAGTCAGAACATTCCCATTTGTATAATCGTATGTTCTTTCTGTAACACGATCAAGAGCATTATAAGATTTCCAGATAAACAAGTTATGGGTGTCATAAATAAAATGGTTAGTTCTACTCATGTAGCCATCTGACGTAGTCACACTGGTGAGATTACCATAAGTGTCATAAGTGAAGGTTGAAGTCAATGGACCGACAATTTTTATGCTATCCTGACCTGATTTTGAATAATATGTGTAAATTGTTGGTAAGGAAAATGATTGGGTATCCTGGTAATGCTTTTTAATACTTGTCACTGTTTGAGGTCTTGACGGCAGCCAGGTCCCTGCACTTGAAAAATTTGAATTGGTGGTTAAATTGTACGAACCGTCATCAAAATCTTCACGATTAGAGGTAAAGTTCCCATTTGAATCAAAGGTATTATGCTTGGTAATTGTAAATCCTATAAGGTAATTATTTTCTATGGATGAGGAAACATACGCAAAGTACCTATGACTCCCCAGGTCGGTGACAGAATTTGTAAATGTAACATCAGAAACTAATTCATCTGAAGTTGGCCCTGACGCTAAAGTATAAATACTATTCCTCTTTGGAGAAACATTGAAGAAGGTTGAATTGTACTCGTATTCATCAATTGATTCTAAATTAGTCGTAGAGTTTATTGATGTGACCTTTTCAAAGCCGAGAAAGCCTTTTCCAAGACTATGAAAATGAGCCCCATAATATGAATAACTTGTTGTAGAACGAGTAAAGTCAGGATTATCAATTGATAATGATTTTACAACATAAAGAGGTCCCCGGCATTTAATTACTGGATATGAAGTTGTAGTTCCATTATAATAGACAGAATCATAGGTGATAGGGGCGTAATTAATATGATCAGAGTACCCAAGTCCATTTTTAATTTCTGAAACAAAGTACTGCGATCGTCCACGATAGGTATTAAACAATCTTGTAATTATGCCATCCTCATAATAAAAATCTGTTACTCCATCTCCATTATAATCTCCAAAGCGATTATATGAGTCATAGAAATTAACAATTGGAGAAAACTGAAGTGTTGAAACTGGGATATATGTTTGAGGTTGAAAAGTAAAATCAGTAAGATTAGTTATTCCATAACTATATTCAATATATATCTTAACAGGATTATTAATATTTGCCCATTTCCCTACAACAACAATGTCACATTTCCCATCTCCATTCATATCGTAAGTGTAAAAATTGTTGTAAGCGGGATTGAGTTGGTAGAATGGGCAATTAAATGCCACAAAACCATTTCCTTTTGAGAGAAGTATATATGAGTCTATGGCAAGAATATCTGTCATTCCATCGCCATTAAAATCACCAAACAAGTTTGTTTTAGTATTATCTGTCAGTGCAGTAGAACAAATCTCGTATATATTCGTTGTTCCGTCCTGCAACCCATAAAACCTTGTTACAGTTTGATCCATTGCCATTATTTCTGCCTTTCCATCCCCATTCATATCAAATGGTATATCCTTTACTTTTGTTAATACTGTTGCGGTACCCCAATTGATGTAATCACGCCCTATCTCTGTCCTGGAAGTACTTCCATCAAATTGAAAAGTGATTGAATATATCAGACAAAGAGTTGAATTGGGGACTTTCGCCATTAAATCAGTTTTTTTATCTCCATTAAAATCTCCTGTAAAAAATAGTACGTTAGTAGCGAAACCCAATGGGAATGAGTCATCAATTTTTATGAATGAAGTTCCTGTAAATGTTAAATATGAAATATGAAATAAATTATTAAATAAATTAAAGATCATCAGGTCTTCCTGTCCATCCCCATTAAAATCTCCTTGGTAAACTTGGGATGTAATATAATTACTTGCCAATATCTGACTTGAGAAAAATTGAAGCTGGCCAGAAGTATCTGCCAGATACAAAGAACATGTATCGGGATTTCCAGAGAAAACAATAAGATCTGTCTTACCATCTCCATTAAAATCACCCTGAAAACGTGAGGTCAGAGTGCGAATTCTTGGACGTTCTGATTCGACCAAACCAGTATTAGTGTCGCCCCAGTACACATATGTTGAATTCAGACGAGTATTGTTTTCCCCAAATTTTATTATCTGTGCTATCTTTGAGTTTGAATAAATAAGTTGCATCTTGCCTACAACTGTCGTACCATATTTAATTGTAACCAGATCCATTAATTTATTTATTTGGACCGCTGATCCATTAATGTACGTTATAATCGGAACAGGCCTGGTTTCATAACCAAGTTCTATTGTATAGTCACCAGAAGTGCTACCATAACATGAATAATTAATACTTACTGGATGAATTTCACATTGGACTGTATCCTGTGTATAAGTAACAGTATAATAATTGCCATTTTTGTCTTTAACCTGATTTAAATTCCAGGCATAAAATTTGGATGTACCTTTTGCCTTAGCCTTTGAATCTATTGTATTTCCATAATATAATTCTAAACCATCTTTTGTTTCAACTTTAAAATAGGTTGGATTAGTAGAAGATCCGAACAAGGTAATTTTAGAAAATGTTTCATTTTCAGTTCGATACTGATCTCCGCCAATGGGTATTAGTCTCTGTCCATCTAAAGCTAATTTATCATTGCTATCGAAATCCACAACGTCAATATATCCTTCATGATAAAAATCTGTTGGTACCCTGGATATTGAAGATAGTCCTGATATTGCCCAACCAAGACCCAACAAACCCTCCCCTGCCTGATTGTCATAAACTAATGAAAGGCTTGGTTGCATCCCATTTCGTCCAGGAGAAATGTCAATGGGAATTACATAATTTGCTGCACCTGTTGGTCCAACTGAGATGGAACCGTTAATACTACCGACAGGATAGGATGTATTCACTTGGAGAGGACCGCTTTCTATGGGTTCAGTAAAAGTGTAATTTGAGTTGCCTGTCGTAGGGATTATATTAGCAATCAATTGATTGGCTGAACCGGCATCATAAGAAAAACCTGCCTGGAAGGTAATGGAATTGGTCGCTTCTATAATATGATTCCCGGTCAATGCTTGTGAAATAGTCGTATCAGCCGGTTGACAGAAGGCACAATTAGAAATTATCGTGAGGATTAATGAAATTAAAAGGATTCTGTAGTTGGTAGTCATAGGACGAACTATTTGATGTATAATATACAGATTTGACGATTCCAAGGATTTATTCTTTGAGTATCTTCCATTGACTCATTTTCCCTTGGATCAATAGGTTCAGGATATACAATCCTGCCGGATTCTTTTCCAATTCAATATAAAACTGATAACCCAGATTCTTTTTTATTTCCAGTAGCGATCCAGATTTTGAAAATAGTTGGTAATCAACTGTTTCATCTGATCCCAGGCCACTTATTTCAACAAACAAATCACCATGAGTCGGGTTAGGATATATCTTTATTGTTAATTCTCCCAGTTTATCCTCAAATTCTTCAAGTTTATTATTGACCTTAGAATCCTGAGTCTCACTGACATCCGCATCTTTATTAAATTTCTCTTCATCTGAATTATTCCCTTTGCCAAGAACTATATATCTTTTCACACGATTCCCACTATCATCATAATCATAATGGATGGTTTGTCCTGCTAAGAAGATAAAGTTCTGGAAAAGTATAACCGCTATAAGTAAAGTTCTGTAAGACATATTAATGATTTTAAATTAAAGGTCTCAAAGAAATACGATCAACCAATGGACTATTTTTGTTTGAGCAGATCGATCTCTTTAGCCAGTAAACTAATTTTCTCTCCTAAATCGTCAATTTTCTTTTGTTGTGACTGAACTACTTTAATTAAAATTGGCACTAATCCTATATAATCAACACCAAGATTACCCTCTCCGTCCGTATAAACCAAATCAGGATAAATTTCCTTAAGCTCCTGAGCTATGACTCCATATTTTGCTTTTATAAATAATTGATCTGTTTCATTATAGTATTTTGTAACTTTAATTGTATCACCTCCGGTCGCCTTAATTTCAAATTGTTTAAGGTTATATTTGATTGGATTTATTTTCAAGATGTTTGATAATGTTTCGGAGGATTCCAGGCTCGATATATTAGTTTTAAATTTGGAATCTGAATAATAAGCTGTAGTACCCACCCATAAAATGTTTTCAACTTTTACATTTCCTCTGAAATAGCCAGCCCATTGCTGCATTAATCCAATATCTCCATAACCATTAACTGCTCCAAAAACAGCAGCTCCATAATTTGTCCCGGATAAATATCCATAAACGGAATAATTATATCCGCTTGACGCATTACCGGCTTGTGCATATATTCCGTAAGCTCTACCGGTAGTATAAACTGTTGAGTTATATGCCGTAGATTTAATGCCGTAAAGATAATTTCCACTTCCTATCATAGTTTGTGATATATGAGCAAATATTGATGAGCCAGACCCCGTACCCTTTTCACTGAAGGTGACCAAGGCTCCCCCTGTCGTGGAAATATTAGGATTATAAATATACGCTTGCCATGCTGACGCTCCGGCTGAATTAATTACAAATCTCGATAATGGGATTGAGCTATAATTAATTCCAACGTAATTGTTGTTAGATACTTTAATCTGACATTCGGAATTAAGACTTAATGCAGTAAAGAAAAAGATAAATAAGCTGGTAAACTTCGTCGTTGTTTTCATAAAAGTCTGGAATAAATGAATATAATTATATATTTAACTATAAATCAAATCTATAAAATTGCAATCCTAAAATAGAAACTGTTTGATCAATCTAAATCAGAAGTCTAGACTTTCTATTAACTTTAAAAACAAAACTCGAAATGCTCAATAATTATTAGTCAAATAATATAATTATAAAGAATTCCTTATTTCAAAGTTCGACAGAGATAAATTGGAATCAAAAGTTTTTTTTGAGAATTATTGGGAATTTTGGAGAAAATATAGAAATTTTTGTATACTTACCCGGATATCCGAGCTCATTATAAATGGTCCTCTATTCTTTTTGTACTATTATCCTTTATCCAGTTTAACTTGCTTTTTTTTGTAATAATTTATTAAATGCCCTTCTGCAGCTGCTATATTCGTCGGCCATTTGTTGTTTAGTCTTAACACCAACAAAATGATTCTCCTTAGTGATGATATTTACGCAGTTAAAAGGTTAAATTATTAGATGAATTGCAAGGTCAAATTGTCAGTAACATTGACTTAATCAAATTTATGAATTAGCATGACTTAAGTCAAGTTTTTAAGGGATTTTTTTCAATTTCTTAATAGATCAAGAATATGAATATTTTGTTCAATTATTGATTTTCACTAGCACCTTGCAAGTGAATTTACCCTTTCATAGCAAAAAATATCTGAAAACTGATGAATGTTTAAGTCATATTTAAACACTATGGTAACACGTCTGAGACTGCTAAAAAGCATAATACTATAAACTAAAAACTTTCTTACCTTTACATTGAAGTGTTCTTTGGATGATTTGGTGTACCCGGTGTACTATTCGGTGTACAGGCATAATCATAGTCTTGTAATTAATTCATTATCAATACAGTAGAAAAGTGGTTCGAATCCCTCTTTCTCTGCAGAGCTTAAATGCCCCGCTAACTGCGGGGTTTTTTTATTTTATTGAATATGCGACAAAAGATCGCTTTCAGGAGTATATTGCAAAAACTGGACGTTTTGACCACATTTGGCCGGTCAGATTAAAATTATCCTATATAACTAATCAAAAAAAATTTAACTCCTGCAGAGGATGGTTAATTTACTCTTACCAAACGTGGTCAAAGGCACTGGTTTTTCCAATTAATAAAATAATATATTATATTTAAATGTATAAAATAATTTATTATTTTGTAATATATATAATAATTACAATATTTGTATTTAATTAAATATATAAAATAAGTGAAGAAAATAGTTATTGTTAATAATAAGGGGGGGGTTGGAAAAACCACTTCGGCAATAAACATTTCTGCGGGGCTTGCAAAAAAGGGAAATAATGTAATTATAATCGATACAGATCCTCAGGCAAACCTTACAGAAAGTTTTGGAGTTTTTGAACCAGAGAAAGATCTTTACCATTCTTTCAGTAAAGGAGAGCCGCTTCCGATAGTAAAGGTTAAAAAGAATTTATCATTAGTGCCAAATTCATTAAACTTTTCAGGTATTGAATTGGAAATAGCTGCAAGGATGCCAAGGGAGATAATTCTAAAGGAGCTTATCCAGAGAATAGGGAACAGTTACGATTACTGTGTTATAGATTGTCCTCCGTCTCTTGGGCTAATTACCCTGAATGCCCTGGTTGCAGCTGACGAGGTTTATATACCGATGGAAGCAGAGTTTTTGGCATACAGGGGAATAGATTCGATTGTAGGGATAATAAACCTTGTAAAAAAACATTTTAATCCAGGCCTTAAGATAAAGGGAGTGTTTTTTACAAAGTATAACGAGCAAAGAGTACTTACAAAAGAGATTAAAAACCAGATTAAAGGTTTTTTCGGAGACAATCTTATGAAAACATCAATACGTGTAAACGTTGCACTGGCCGAAGCCCAGTCAAGCGGGAAAGATATTTTCGAGTATGACCCGAAAAGTAATGGGGCAAAGGATTACATGAGTTTGGTAAATGAAATAATAAAAAATTAAGTCATGGGAAAGAAGAATTTTGATAACCTTAAAAAAAACAGTCACTTGGGTGGCGGTTTAAGCAACCTGATCCCTGAAATCAATGAAAAAAATGAAACGGAAGAAATTAAAACAACTTCAAACGAAGTGCCTAAGACTTTCACGATGTTAATCGAAGATTATGAATATTTGCAAGCTTATTCAAGGTACATGGCATTTCATAGTAACTCTAAATACCCTTTAAAAAGGTCGCTAAGCGATGCAATTAAACTTTTAAGGGAATCGCACCCGGAGATAACGATAGATTAAAAGAAGCCTCTGAGAATAGTTCTTCAGAGGCTTCTTTTATTTAAAATGGAGAAATATCATAAAAAAGAGGTGGCTGATGTGAAAGTTTAAAAATGTGAAAGTCAACGTCTGCAATACAACCATGGTCGAGCGACCGGGTTTGTGCCACCTCTTATGTGCTAAGTTAATTTAATTTGAGGGTTTAAACAAAAAAAAAGGGGCACTGCCCCCTTAATTTATTTTTCTTCAACTTTAGCTTTGCTTTGAAATTCTACTGTATCAACAGTACAGGTAAGAATTGCTAAGGCTTTTTTAGCATCATCTTTATCGATGTATGCTCTTGCTGAAACATCACCCTGGATGGTAACGTGTGTGCCTACCTTAAGGAAAGGGAAGACGTTTTCACGGTTCCATAGTGAACACTCGAACCAAGTAGTTTCAGTGACTTTATCACCGTTTTTAGCTGTGAAATGTTTATCAGCAGCCACTGTAAAGTTAAGAACTTTAGAATCTCCAACTTGTGCAACTGGCTTCACTGAGCCGATGTTGCCTGTAAAAATTGTTACGATCATAGTAAAAATATTTTAAGTAAATAATAAGATAATGCTGGAAACCAGCAATTTTACGTGAAGTGCAGCTTATAAGAGTAAATAAGGAAAAAAGGAAACGCAATAAATAACAAGGTGGATTTATGGCGTAGTCTTTTGAGAGGGGCGGATTGCATTGCATTGGCCTCCATTTTAATCGCTAAGCTAAATTTATGAAAAATTCTGGTTAAATGACAATGAGGCGTAGCCGAATACCACTATTGCCGTCAAAACTTTGTACCGGAGATCTTCCTGATCAACTTCTCGAGGCAATTTATGCCGTCATAAAGTACTACCTGCAGCTGCTGATCCTGGACCGGCCGACCAGGTCCTTCATTAAAACTGCCGTCACTATTTTCAAATTAGTTTGAAAGAGCGTAAAGGGAAAGTGTTAGACTTTTTGAAGCGAAACGGAGCGGAAAAACAGGCTAACTCTTTCCGGGAAAAAGGGAAGGTGTTTTCAATTTGTAGTTCTTTTCTTTTTACAAATTGAAATCTCCTTTTTAGACAAACATTCTTAATCTTCTGTGTTTGGCTAAAAACCGTGCGGCGGCAAAGTCCGTCTTTATTCCTCGTTAAACATAAAAAAAATACCCCGAAGGGTATTAATTTTAAAGTTGACCTTCATCTGCTAAGCTTTTGAAGATTTCCCTTTCAGGAGTAAGGATTATGTGATCGAGTAATTGAATGTCTAGAAGTTCTCCAGCTTCCTTAATTTTCTTTGTTATCTTCAAATCGCTCTCGCTTGGGTTGGTATTTCCTGAAGGGTGGTTGTGAGCGACGATAATTCCTGAAGCGTTACCCTTGATGGCATACTGGTAAATCAACCGAACATCCGTTACAGTGCCGGATAGTCCTCCTTCAGAGATCGTGGTAATTCCAAGGACTTTGTTTGCCCTATTGAGTAGCAGCATTTTAAAAGTTTCCTTATGTTCAATTGTGTTTTGATTCCAGGAGTCGAAGAAGATCTTGTGTGCATCCCCGGAACATTTAACTGTAAGACGATCCGATGGTTTAACTTTTGTAACGTAGGTAAGGGAAACTTCTGCTACATGAAGAAAGTCAATTAATTGCTGAGCGCTAGTAATGTTTTTCATAATGCGATAGATTTAAGTTAAACAAAGTTTTTACTGAGGGACGACAGCCAAAAGAACTAAATAAGTGCAAAAGGAAACGGAATAAAAAGCATTAGCGGCTTTATGCCGTAGTCTTTTGCTTGGGATGACTGTTTGCGCGAGAGGCCATCGTTTTAGGACTTATGGCTAACTTTGTAAAAAACTTGTTTATAGTAGTGAGCCTTGGGCGAACACCACTTCTGTATTATGATCTTAGCGTGTACCATTGTACCGCTCAAATCATCGCATTAGTGCTGTGAAGGGTTTAGAACCCGAATAGACATAATGGCTAAGAGACTTCCGAAGCGAAGCGTAGCTCGTAACATAGCGACACGGATTAAAGTAATAATGTGAGTGAAGAGAACACCATTACACGTAGAATGCCCTAGTGGAAAAGATCAGTGAGCTTAATCATAGTTGGCCGGAGAATATTGACCACCAAAAGTCGGAGTTAAGTATTTGTTGTTTAGCTGTGTATGCAAATTATAACATCCCCGGCTTTTGGTGGTCAATAAGTCCGGCTTTTGCATGAAAGATATTATCCAACATTAAGGGTTGTCAAGTAATGTCCAAAATATTTTTTCAATAATTTAATTTAAGTTCTAATTATATTGTCTACTCAGGATAGGTTTATTAACTATTTTTGTCGATAAGAATGCTTAAAAATACGTTTCAGCATATTGAAGGATTTGGTGCAATAAAGGAAATGAACCTTTGGGAGTCTGGTATTTATACGTGGGATGAATTCTTGAAGAGAAATTCTCAACAACTTGAAATATTCGTAGAAACTCCTACTAAAACAATATTAGATGACTCCATTGAGGCCTTTAAAAATGGTGATACTGATTTCTTTGCAAAGACACTTGCACAATCTGAGTTTTATCGAATCGCATTGACCTTCCCGGAAGATGTGATGTTTCTTGATATTGAAACAACTGGACTTAGTAGGTATTATGATCATATCACTTTAGTGGGGTGGTCATTTTTAAAAGAGTTCAATGTTTATTACAAAGGTTTGGCTAAGAAAAATCTTAACGCTGCTTTCAAAAGAGCAAGATGTGTTGTGACCTTTAACGGATCTTTATTCGATTTGCCTTTTATCAGAAGTGAATTCTCAGAATTGAAAATCCCTCTCTGTCATATTGATCTTAGATTCCTTGCTAAACGATTTGGATATTCAGGTGGTTTAAAAGAAATAGAGAGATTGTTAGGGTTTGAACGATCCGTTGAAATTAAAAATCTTACAGGTGAGTTTGCACCAATCCTTTGGCATAAATATAAAGAGGGTGATTTGAACTCTTTAAAAAGACTTATTAATTATAATAGGTTTGACCTTGATGGGATGAAGTTATTATTAGATGTTTGTATCGAAAAATCACTCGAGGCCTTGCCTCTAATCAGGGGACTGGTAAATCCTAAGAGATTTTCAGATTATCCTTCTAAACTCAAGTTCTCCACAAAATCTGATGAGGGATCTATATTAATAAGGAAATATAAAGGACATATTGGAACAAGGGTTACACTAAAGGAGCTTCCAGTTTATGAAGACCTTAGTATAGTTGGAATTGATTTGACAGGCTCCGAGGCAAGAGCATCAGGATGGTGTCATTTGCACTTTAATAATGCAGTAACAAAGAGATTCAATAGTGATGCAGACTTGATAGAAGAAACAATGAAGTGCAAACCAATTATTATTTCTATTGATTCACCTCTTTCTCTTCCAAAAGGTAGGAAAACTGTTTTTGATGACGATGAAGGTCGAGAGGAATATGGAATTATGCGGGAGTGTGAGAGGATACTAAAAAGAAGAGGCGTGAGTGTTTATCCATGCCTAATACCAAGTATGCAGAAGCTTACTCAAAGAGGAATTCTTCTGGCAGACGAATTCAGAAAAAAAGGAGTTCCTGTGATTGAGAGTTATCCAGGAGCCGCACAAGACATTTTGGGTATTCCTCGTAAAAGGGCTAGTATGGAATATTTAGTTAAAGGGCTTATCTCTTTTGGTATTAAAGGCGAGTATGAAAATACTGAAGTAAGTCATGATGAATTAGACGCAATAACATCTGCAATGCTGGGATATTTTTTCTGGTGTGGAAAATTTGAAGCGTTAGGGAATGATGAAGAAGACTATTTGATAATTCCTGATGTTCAAAAAGAATTTCCTGACTGGAAAGATAAAAAGGTCGTAGGTATTAGCGGGGCACTATCAACGGGGAAAACTACCTCTGGTCATTATTTAGAAAGTAAGGGATTTGCTTATGGCCGTTTAAGTATGTTAATTGCCAAAATGGTTATAGAAGAAGGCAAGGAACCGAATAGGAAGAACTTACAGGAGATGGGTGATTATGTAAATAAGGTAAAAGGACAAAGATGGTTATGCAACAAATTGATTAATGAGTTGTTCCTAAATGAAAAGAGAATTGTAATTGATGGATTACGATTTCCTGAGGATCATGCCTTCATGAAAGAAAGATTTGGATATAATTTTAAGCATATTCACTTGGAATGCGATGATTCAATCAGGAGGCAACGCTATTTGAACGAAGAAAGGAATGATGTCAAATTTGACGATGCAATAAAACATCCAGTTGAACGGGATGTGAATAAGTTATCAAATTTAGCAGATTTTGTTCTTGTTAACAATCGAAATCTATCTTACCTTTATAGGCAGTTAAACAAGTTAATAAAATAATCAATATGCCAGTATCAGTTATCTTCGGTGGCCAATTTGGCTCAGAAGGCAAAGGGAAAACGGCACATTTTTTTGCCAATTATTTGAATGCAAAAGCTGTCATCCGTGTAGGTGGTCCTAATTCAGGTCATACTGTTATTGATTCACAAGGGCAACCACTTATTCTTAAGCATCTACCTACAGCTTCGATCCTTAAAGGAGTATATTCGGTGATTACATCAGGTAATTACTTAAATATAGAAATATTGTTAAATGAGATCGAGAAGACCGGCATTGATGAGGATCATCTTTATATTGATCCATTTGCAGTGATAATCTCGAAGGAGGATTTAGAGAAAGAAGCAACTTGGGGACTAAAAGAGGCAATCGGGTCAACTGGAAGTGGAATTGGGGCAGCTCTTGCAAGAAGAGTAAATAGAGACAAAAACTTAAAATTCGCGAAAGATGAGCTTTTGCTTAAAAAGTATATTAAAAATACTACTGTATTTCTGCGATATCTGTTGGAAGAAAATGAAAGAGTAATTATTGAAGGAACGCAAGGATTCGGATTATCATTGTTGCACTCAGATCTTTACCCTTTCACTACCAGTCGAGACACTTCTGCAGCTGGATTTGTTTCTGAGGCTGGACTAAGTCCACTTGATGTTGATGATGTAATTATGGTAATTCGGTCATTCCCTATTCGAGTCGGCGGAAATTCTGGACCTCTACCTTCTGAGATTAGTTGGGATGCTGTATCAGAGATTTCTGGGAGTAGTACACCAATAATAGAGTTAACTTCTGTTACAAAAAAAATCAGAAGAGTAGCAATATTTGATCCAGCGATAGTTAAAAAAGCTATCGAGGTTAATCGACCCACTAAAATTGTTTTAAATCATGTTGACTACTTTGATATAAATTGTAAAGAAGGTGTAATAACTCAAAAGGCTTTAAAAGAGATAGAAAAAATTGAAAATTTAATAAATAAGAAGATAGCGTTTTGGGGGGGTGATCGCTCGGTGTTACACTCTAAAGATGAAGTGCTTAGAAGATCTTTTACCAATCAGATTAAAGGAGTATGCCATTATGACAACAGAGCTAAATCAAAATTCTGAATTAGAAGAAGTAAAAAGGAAGTATAACGAGTTTAAAGAAAAAGATCCGTTCCCTGAAATAGCTCCTGCTTTATTAAACTCATCAGATATACAAGATTATGCAGAAAAAACTGGAATGATTTATCCTTTCTATAAAGATAATTTAAAACCTGCTTCATACGGAATTAAAATAAAAGGAGAATATACTTATTGGGATTCACCAGAAAAAAAGATTAGTGGTAAATTAGAAAATTTGACGGATAAAGATGAAGATGGCGATATTGTTTTCATCTTAAAGAAAAACTCCATTGCCTATGTTCAATTGGAACCTGAATTTAGATTCCCTTCTTACATTGCGGGAAGATTCAATCTAAAAATAAAGCATATTTATCAAGGTATTTTATTAGGAACAGGTCCTCTTGTTGACCCCGGTTATGAAGGGAGTATTTATACTCCTCTTCACAATCTCACAAATAATGATTACAAGATTAAAATCAATAAGGCATTAGTTTGGATGGAGTTTACTAAGTTAAGTTCAAATCAAATATGGAATCCTAAATATAAGAAATCTAAAGGGAGAGAGGGAGAGTACCATCCATTTGACAAATTACGATTGAGTAAAAAGAAAACATTGTCTGAATATATTAATGATGCTTTCCCAAATTATCCAATACTGAGCACAATTAGCGGTTTCTTTGATGATATTCGTAAATCACTTGGGAAATTAGAAGATAGAATCAATAAAAGTGAAGTGCTTGTTAAAGAAACAACAGATGCAGCCACTAAGATTAATACGACGTTTAATAGAGTAATTGTTTTTTCTATAATTGCTATTTGTGTTGCACTTGCCCTTACTGTATTTCAAGCAATTTCTATTAACAGTAAAACGATAGAATATGTAAAGAAATATGATGACCGTCAAAAAGAGGAGTATGATAAATTACTGAATCATGAGAGTGATGTTCTTGATTTAAAAAAGCAGATATTTGATTTGAATAGTAAGGTTGAGACTCAAAAGGCTGAAATTGAAAAACTAAAGAAACTAAAATAGGTGTGGAAAAATCAGTAGCCATGACCATAGTTGGTCGGGCAATATTGACCACCGAAAGCCGGAGTTATGTATTTGTTGTTTAGCTTTGTATGTAAATTTTAATCTTACCGGCGAAATGTGGTCAATAAGCTTGGCTTTTGCAATATATTGCATAAATAGGGTTGGAATTTGAGGTCGGTGGCGTTTCTGATACCACAGAATATATGTCTCCTCCTATAGTCAGAGCTTTCCGACCACAGTTAACACGGTTCTGTACTTCCCCGGCCCAGGATATTGCAAAACATACATTTTATAACGTTCTGCCTTTGTCATTGCTTCCTTACGCGTCTCTGTCCGGATAGTCGTTTCTTCCCGGACAGTTCCTAACTGATCAATGTACTCCACTTTATAGATCTTCTGACGGGCCATAATTCAAAGATAGCCAATGTTCAGGTATCTGACATGGGGGTAATTGGCACTTCTGCCGCATGACGATTTGTCACTTTTTGGCATAGTTATTGCATTACTGGATAGAAAGTGCAATATTTGCGAACTTTTTAAAGGTTTTTAAACATTTTCCTGTTCATAACTGTTGGCTAGTTCAAAAAAACTCTGAAATTTTCATTATCTTTAAAAACCTAATTCAAATTAAGTCAATGTATCGGTTTAATTTTAATAAAGAAAAAGGGATTTCGGCCTTAGTTTACATCGCAAAGAAACTAGGGAAGGACAAATCAGATCTTCATTCAGTTATCAAGGCCTTATATTTTGCTGAACAGAGGCATTTAGTAAGATATGGGAGACCAATAACTGGTGATATATATTCAGCCATGAAGAACGGTCCCGTACCGTCAGCCCTTTATGATCTTTGTAAAGAGGTCCGAGAATCAGGTTCGTCTCTTAATGATTCTCTACAAGTAACAAAAAAATCCTTCATTACTCCTATCTCGGAACCTGATCTGGGATTATTTTCAAAAAGTGATTTAGAATGCCTTGATGAGGCAATAGTTGAAATCGATGGGTTAGATTTCGATGAAAGAACTGAAAAATCACATGACCCAGCCTATACAGCGGCCTGGAATAAACGTGGTGAACTCCAAAGTTCAAGAATTAGCTTCCTTGATATTGCAGTTGCAGGAGGGGCAGATGACGAAATGCAATCATATTTAAAAAATGAATTAGAGTTCACCAATGCTTTCTGTTAATGTGCCCTGTAATTGGTGATTTTTTCCCCAACCAAGATAGAAAAGAATTTTCCAAGCGAAACATTATCGCTGGCAAAATAGTTAAATGCCATTCAGCGGTTGCGGGTAAAGATAAAAGACTCCTAATCATCGGGACATCTAAAGACGGCATGAGTGTTGCAACACTTAGGTTCAATACTGATAAATATTTCACTAAGAATAAGCTCCTAAGTCAATTAGAGGTTTTTTTTACCCACGCCGGGAGAGACTATCTGGACCATGATTGTTATCTGAGTTGTATAAAAGTAGAAATTGTGCCTTATAAGATAATCTTTGATAGGCTCGTTACCAATCCGGAAGATCTATTGGGGACAATGAATAATGAGGACTTCGACAGCGCTTGTACAACTGCAGTAAACGCCCATACAGCAATCCCTAACGATATTGATGATTTTGGACTTTCAAACTACAGACTTGAAATTAAACGCTGATTAATCTTAACAACCCAACCATACCTCCCAACAAGATTATTTTCTTGTTAAAATATCATCAGAACTTCCAATATGTTTCCAATTATAAAAGTAAAACCTGTAAGTTATTAGCTTACAGGTATCTGCGTTACTGCTTTGTAGCGGAGGGAGGGCTACGATAACACAAAGAGGTAATTGGCGAGTTTAGATAACGAATAGAATATACCTATCGAGTTATCCATCTTTCAGATAATTCAACCTACCAAAATAGATGATCCATACAAAGTCAGGAAAGGTCCAAAAAGATCGAATAGATCTATTTGTGGGACATTGGCGGGACTATTAGCAAATTAAAAAACCTTATCATATTGATTTTCAATATAGATAAGGTTTGAATTTGAGGCCGATGGCGGATTAGAATGGGTAAAAACATTTATCATGCTGACATAAAAACGTTAAAGCAGATGGTTGATGCTATCAAACCGGAGTATATCGTTCCGATTCATACTTTCCATGGAAGTGAATATAAAAATATCTTTAATTAATCAATTGCTGAACTGGCGGACAGGGAAGAAAGATGTTTCTGAATGATTAGCGATTGCCCTGTTTACTCGTATTTTAGATCACTTAATTTTGGTCTTGCAATTGCATTTTCTAATAGTACTTAATTGACTTTTGGGGTAAAATTCTTTGGACTGTTTTTGGACCCGTTGTACTATTCGGTATACTGGCAAAACCAGAGTATTGTAAGTAGATAATTATCAAAACAATGAAAAAGAGGTTCAAATCCCTCTTACTCCGTAAAAGTTATCAGATCAATCCGCCCCATGACGTTTTTTTATTTTATTCAGGTTCCTCATCCAGTCGGAGCGTGTTGAGATTTCCATAAAACAAAAATCCCGCAGTGAAAAGCTGAGGGACTTATCTTATGACTTTTAAGATCCCCTCGTGAGAGATCGCAGGCGAGGAAATCGAAGAAGCAGAATTTGATACACTAATGTTGAATTAAGTGCTCCTCATTCTTATGTTGAGCAATCTTATCACTTTTCCTATAAATATACCAGTATGCCAGTGGGATGAAAAAAAGACTTACTACTGTTCCAAGCGACATTCCTCCTACAAGTGCCAGAGCCATTGGCCTCTGAAGCTCCGCTCCTATTCCATTGCTGAATAACATCGGGGCAGTCGAAAACAGTGATGCCATTGCTACCATAAGAATAGGTTTTAACCTTCTCGAACCTGCAGTATAAATAGCTTTAACGAGTCCGACTCCTTCAGCACGAAGGTTGTTGATGGTATCAACCTTGAGAATCGAGTCGTTGATGATAACCCCAGACATCACAACTAACCCTATCATTGTCATGATATTAATAGTTCCACCCCATAATTTGACAAGGAGAAGTGCTCCTGCTATATCGATTGGTATTTCCAGAAGCACAATCAGCGGCTGCGTAAGCGACTCAAACTGGGCCGCAAGGATAAAAAAGAGCAAGAATAGCGACACTGCAAGAATAACAGCCAGCTCTTTAAATATTTTTTGCCCCGTTATCAGCGAACCACCGAACCTGACATCGATCGACTGATCCGGGGAAATCAGATTGCGGATCTCTGCAGAGACAACTGATGGTTTATTCGTGACTATATTCATCGCTACCGGCACATATTCTCCATCAGAACCACCTATGATAGTCTTATAATCATGAACTCTCTGAACTTTGACCAATTCATTGACCGGTATGGGAAGTCCGGACTTGTTTACTACAAAACCATTTGAAATAATTTCGTTCACCTGCTTTTCCTTATCAGATAATACGATGGGAAGCAGTGCGTTTGATCCTCTCAGTTCTCCGATGTTATTCTGATTCAGTGATGTCTTGAGCTTGTTGTATACCGACATAGTCGATACATCATACAACAGCAGCTTATCGGGATCAAGTTTCAATAATATCTTGTCTTCCAGCGGAGGAGGAGAAATGCCGGCATCAGGCCAGCGAACTTTCAGCTTGTCAACAATGCTCATCATCTGGTCTACAGGCGGAACCTGTTTCTCTTTCAGAAGGCTTACTTCAACAATTAGGGGTGTCTCGGAGGCTGAGAATATCTTCTCGAAGATGTTTTGCTGGGCAGCCACGCTGACAAGCGCCGCCGGGTAATTCCTGCTGACAAAATCATAGGAATTCTTTTCTATAGTCTCTCTAACCTTGTAGTCTTTTGCTTTAATATAAACTTTTGCCTGAGTGTAAGACTGATCGTAGTCGCGATTGAAGAGAAACTGCTGTTCGCCGATATATGAATTTGTCTGAACTGCCAGGTCCCTGCTGGCATTGATCATTTCCTTCACCCTCCTGAGGTTTTCTGAAAGATCGATATTCTCGTTCCAGTCGGCAGAAACGACAAGCTCATCCTGCCTCACTCTCGGAAATTTTTCTTTTTCGAGTGACACAAATAACCATATCATGCTTAGAATGATCAGCAGAAAAGAAAACATAACGCCTTTCTTATATTTAAAGAAGAAATCCATTCCTCCTTCATATTTTTCCTCGAGCTTTTTTATGCTGATCTTCTTCACAAACTTCGAAAGAGCCCCTTCCTTCCCGTTCTTATATAGAAGATAATAGATTGTCGGGAGAAGAGTTATCCCTACCAGCAGCGATACCCCCTGCCCTATTGTTATAGCAATTGCCTGGTCGTAAAAGATTGCGCCTGCCATTCCACTGAGGAAGATGAGGGGAATAAACACAGCACAGGTTGTGAGGACTGAAGAAATCAGCGGTGTTATAATTTCATTAGTCCCTCTCACGCAGGCATCGGCCAGTGATAATCCCTTGTCTATCCATTGGGTTATATTTTCTATTACAACTATTGAGTTATCAATCATCATACCGACTCCAAGGATAAGACCTGCAAGAGAAATAATATTAATCGAAAGATGAACAACGTAAAAAAACAGCAGACTGATGATCAGAGTGGCCGGTATGCTTATTCCAATGATAAAAGGGGATTTGCCGTCTTTAAGGAACAGGAACATCAGGAGAAATGCAAACAATCCGCCCAGGAAAAGATCCTGCTTAAGATTTGAAAGGGAATAATCGAGCAAAAGGGTCTGGTTCTGTGAGATCTCAAATTCCATCTGCGGGTAATCTTTCCTGAAAACATCAATCATCTCCTTCATCTTCGATTCAAGCGATGCCATCCTGGCAGTGGATTCTTTTATTATCGCCAGTGAAATTGCCCTCTTTCCATCGGAATAGTACTCTCCTCTGGGTCTCTCATCTCTTATACCGATATCGGCCAGGTCTTTCAGTTGAAGAATTCTGTTCCCTGCTCTGATATAGATATCCTTTACATCACCAAGCTCCTTAAGATATGAACTGAATTCCAGGTTATATAAATACTTTCCGTTTTTAACAAGGATGCTTCCTATATTGATGTTATTAAGTTCGATGGCATTTGAAATGTCGTCATTAGTCAACCCAAGACTTTTCATTTTTTGCTCATCCGGACTTATATAGATCTCCCTTTTGATCTGACCGGTTATATCTGCCATCCCGACCTCAGGAAGCTGTTCGATCCGCTTCCTGATGACCGTCTCTGCAAACTCACTCAGTTCGGCGAATTTCTCCTCGCCCGCCAGGCTGTCTGCAAGCGTGATATTCAGCATGAATACAGGTATATCTGTTGCACTAGCCTTCACAATCCTGGGCCTTTCCAGATCATTCGGCAGGTTGTTCATGGTACCATCAACCTTTTCATTGACTTCCATAAACGCAAGATTAATATCATTGCCGTATTTGAAGGAGAGCCTTATCAGTGCGCTGCCGTTCCTTGATTCAGATTCTATCTTCTCGAGACCTGGTACCTGCAGAAGGTTCCTCCTTAGGATACTTACGACTGTATTTTCGATTTCCCGGGCACTTACATCTGAACGGGAAATGGAAACGGTTATCTGCGGGATGTCGATATCGGGCATGAGTGATACCGGCAGCCCGAAGGAGGCAACTATTCCGAGCATGATCATGGCCACGAAGGTCATGATCACTGCGACAGGGCGGGTTATGAGGAATCTTACCATTCTTATCTATATACTTTTATATTTTAACTTTTGTCTTTTATCTTTTTCAGCATAATTGGCTGATATACAATTAACCCGATAAAACTAAACACCAACCCCCCTATCGTACCTGCTGCCAGAGCGAACCAGAACCTTTCATCCTTGCCTGTGAATAGGAAAGGAAGCAGCCCCACTATGGTAGATAGCTTGGTAAGTAAGATCGGGATTATCTTGCCATTGAAAGCCTTAACATAAGCAACTCTCTCGGGGATTGAAGGCTTTCGCTTTCGCAGGCTATTATAATCATTGAGAATATAAAGAGTCGCATTGACGACAATTCCGCAAAGCAGGATAAGAGCCGCAAAAACCCCTTCGTCAGCCGATATATTGAATATTTGGAAAGTAAGAAAGACGCCTATAAATGAGAAAGGTATCAGGTTGATAACCACAAATGGTTGTCTGAAGGACTCCAACAAAATGGAACAGATGAAATAAATTATTAGCACAACCAGGAAGATCAGATAATAATTTGCTTGTTTCTGGTTCCACGAATATGTGTAGGAACCACTCTTTGCAGTGTATCCCAGGGGTAGCATTGCACTGGTCTCATCGATATTCCTGTCGAGGATCATTCTTCCCAGTTCATAATTACCGATGAAGTCATATCCGACTGTTACAACATACTGCTGATCCTCCCGGCTGATTGTATTATCTGTGACCTCTCGGGCTACCGAAGAAAAATCCTTCATCTTTACCGACTCTCCTGTACGAGTTTTGAGAGGAACATTCCGGAAGCTCCAGTAATCATATTCGTCTGACTGTAATGACTTAATATCTATAGGTGCAAGGACACCATTAATGAATGCCGTTTGCAGGGAAGACGTACTCCTGGAGTATCTTCTTGATTCATTATAAGCAAATGCTACATCGGACCCTCTTTCAGCAAGAAAATATTTATCAAAGCCAAGCCTGTTCCTGTAGACCTTTTTACTGCTGCCCATTAAATAGCCGCTGCTATAGTTTCCAAGAAGATAAACCTCCTTTATCCTACCTTTTCCGCTGTTAATAAGACGCCCCTTAAGTCCTTCGGCGTACTCATAAAGCGCATCATAATTATAGCCTTTCATTAAGACTGTGTAGGATGACCTGATATAATCGCTGTAAGTCTCATTGCTGAAAGCTTTTCCGACGCCATATACAGTTGCCGAATAGCTCCCGATGCCATTCATGTAATCTTCTATCTTATTTTTTAATATGAAGGGGAAGATAGTAAAATCATATTCAGGTTTAAATGTGACCGTGATTGTTGCATCTTCAGCGCTGTAGATGCTGGTTGTGAACATGTCGATCTCCTTATATGCCGCAAGCATGTTTTCCAGGTCGATGCAGGTATTATTAAGATCTGCTATCGTTAGTCCCTCCTCACTTAAGCTGATATTGATGGTAAGCCTTGTTTTCTCCACTTCATTGGAGCTGCCGTAATAGTAGAACCTGCTATTTTTCACCTTATCGTTGAACAACCTGAAAGTGCCTCCCAGAAGCTTATTAACGACAGGTTTTATATCCTGGACATAATTCCGGTTGCCAAGGGTTTTGTTATACAGCTTCTGGAACTTTGTAAGGTTTTCTTCCTTTATGCTTGTCCGGCTTTCGCCCGGCAGGGAGTCGGGAAGATAAAATACCGGCAGTCCGAAAATGAGTATGGCTGCAATTATAAATGCGGCCCGGTACCTCGTAATGAAGCCAATTGTCCGCAGGTAAAACCGGGAGAAAACAACAACTTTTCTTTTTCTCCTGATAACCAGGGCATTGTACTTCGGCGGAAGCTTAATTTTCTCAAGCAGCGACGGGATAAAGAACAATGCAACCGCCAGCGAAACCGAGAGGTTGATAATGACAACGGCAGCAAAATCGGACAGTGTGACTTTTGATGTTTCGTCGAGGAAGAAGATAACCAACAGGGCTCCTATCGTAGTGAGAGTAGCAGCAAGAAGTGAAATGCCAACCTTCCTGTTCTTCTGAAACCTTATGTGGTCGATCATCACAATGGTATTGTTGATGATGATCCCGAAGGAGACAGTTATTCCGGCAAGAGAATACAGATGTATTTCAAGCTTGAAGAGATAATAAAAAATGAATGCTATGAATATGTTTGCAACAAGACTGATGGTTATAATCAGCAGATATTTGAATTCGCGGCTTATCAGGAGAACGAAGATCAGCAGAAGGATTACAGAAAGCACCGCCCTGAATATATTCTTCGATATTTCGTCCTTCAGGAAGGTGGTATTATCTGCTGATGTCCGAATGCTGTATCCGGGAGGAAGTTGCGCCTTCACTTTCTCAATGGCTTCCTTAACCTCCCCTGCGATCTTGATATTGTTTACGTTTTTACCTGCGCTCACATTTATATTGACAGTATTGAGACCGTTGATGCGGTAGTAGCTCTGCGGCTTCTGCTCCATAAGCTTCGCCTGTGCGATATCAGTCAGATGGATTATACGTCCTGAGACTTTTGCGACAGGAATGTCGCCCCATCGGAAATCATCTGAGCAGTTACCCTCCAGAGTAATGTACGTTCGCTTTTCAAGTCCTCCCTCAAGTATCTCTTTTGCCCCTCCGAGTTCCTGTTCGAGCAGATAGTTACTGACGCTGCTCCCTATGACTGATGAGCTAAGTCCTAGTGAAGTGAGTTTCTGCTGATCGTAAATAACTTCCCATTCCTGGGGCGTGGCGCCATAGATATCGACACTGTAAACCCCATCGACTACCGATATGGCAGGTTTCAGGATTGTCTCAGCCAGAGTATATATATACGAAGAGCTGGCATTGCCGTTAAGCTGAAAGCTCAGTATTGTCGAGCCTGACTGGTTCGACGGCATGTTCATTGATATGAGGGGGTAAGAAACCCTCTGGGGGAGCCTTTTACGCGATTCCCTGAGTATAGAAGCTACTTCAAATCGCTTAGTTCTGAGGTTTACATTCTTGTCAAATTCTATCGTTATCCTGCCTCCTTCGTTGAAAGTGGCAGAAGTAATCTTCCTGACACCCGTTACGGTTGTCAGAACACCTTCAAGAGCTGTTGTGACCTCCTGTTCAACCACACGAACAGGCGCTTCGGGCCAGATCCAGGATATTGAAAGGGAAGGAATGTACCTTGTAGGGTTAAGCTGAAGGGAAAGCAAAGGGATCATTGCCGCACCGACAATGATCAGCATGACGAAAATTATGTTGACCGTGAATGTGGAAAAAAAAGAACTGTAATGAGGTTCTTTATTCATTCCCCTTTCACAACTGTTTCGTGTGCAAGATTCACATTACCCCTGATTATGACCAGGTCGCCTGATTCGAGCCCCTCCTTTATTGAGACGCTTGTGCTGTTTTCGTACTCGACTGTGACGTATTTCCAAATCGCCAGTGAATCCTGGCGTACAAAGATCACATCCTTGCCCTGGCGGATCACAAGAGCCTCTTTAGGTACCACAAGACGGTTCGGAACTGGCTTCCTGATCACCACTTTAACGTTCATCCCGTCGATAAGCCTGCCGTTGTTCCTGAATACAGCCCGGACTTTAACCATGCCATTCTCGTCTACCTGTGGGTTGATCTGGGTTATCCTGCCCTGTATTGAAACGGAATCGCTGATAAATGGAATTATCCCGACAGGCATATTATTGCTGATAAAACCGTATTCGGACTCAATAACTGAAAATTCGACATACATAACCTCATCGAGTATCACGGTGCAAAGACTTTTATAGTTCTGGCTGGGATTCCATTGTGCAGCTTCCATGTTTGCTATTATCCCGCCCAGGGGAGAATAGATCCGTGTATTATTGAAGTTATATTCGGCAACAGACAGGGCAGTAATGGCATCGTCAAGACCGCTACGAACGCGCGACATTTTGATTTTTTCGGGTGAGAGACCGGATGTATCAGTGACCATGTAGCTGCTCATGATATCGTCTCTGAAGCTTAGCCTGGCCTTATCGAGAGCCTGCATGGCGCTTGTAAGACTCGATTTGTACTGAAAGTCCTCAATAACGGCAAGCAGTTCTCCTGCTTTAACCTTTTGTCCATTCTGAATGTAAAGTTCCTTAATAATACCGTTCACTTTAAATGGCACAACAGCTTTCTTTGATGAGCATGTTTTGCCGTTGCTGATAAGCTCGTGGTAGAATGTTGAAGGTTCTAGTCTGACAGTTTTTACGATCACAGCTTCCGGGCGCGAAGCCCTCCGCGCCATCTCGTCGAGGTTATCTGCTTTTTTAGTCTTACATGAGTACAAAACAGTAAATACAAGAGCCAGCTTTAGAAACGAATTGACTTTCATAAAACGATGTTTGTAAGAAACACTTATAAATGTAATGAACTTTTTGAAAAGAGACAATTTATTTAACTATAAATTTATTCAATATGTTGATATATGACCTCACCTTCTGCATACCCAAAAATATTGTTGAGACTTTTATAAGAGGAATAATAGAAATAATTGAGAAAGAGGAGAATAAACATTTATAATTAAAATATTTTTACGATATTGTTTATTAAAAGTTGAATAATTTTACAATCGAAAAAGGATCTTAATCTTCCAAAATAAATATGCAATAAAACAATGTACTTATGGATCAGAAAAAAATTCTTGTAACCGGATGCGCAGGATTTATAGGATTTCATTTATGCTCATGGCTTATAAAAAATGGTTTTATTGTTACGGGGGTTGATAATCTCAATAATTACTATGACATCAAATTAAAAGAAAACAGGTTATCACAGTTAGGAATAGACCTTGATAGGGGAATATCAAGAAAAGAAAATTGTTTCAGGTTCTTCATGCAAGATGTACTTGATAAGAAGGCTCTTGATATGCTTTTTAAGAAAGAAAATTTCTCTCATGTGGTACACCTTGCTGCCCAGGCTGGTGTACGCTACTCAGTCTTAAATCCACAGACATACCTTGAAAACAATATTCAGGGATTTTTCAACCTTCTTGAATCATGCAGGTTGTATCCTCCTAAGCACTTAATCTTTGCTTCCTCAAGCTCGGTCTATGGTCTCAATAAACAAGTACCATATTCAACAAATCTTAATACCGACTATCCTGTTAGCTTATATGCCGCTACTAAGAAAACAAATGAACTAATGGCACATGTTTATGCTCACCTTTATAGTATACCCTGTACAGGACTACGCTTTTTCTCTGTATATGGACCATGGGGAAGACCCGATATGGCGTATTTTAATTTTACTAAAAGGATCATTGCCAGGGAGAATATAGAAATTTATAATGATGGGAATTTAATACGGGACTTTACCTATATTGACGATATCATCAATGGGATTGTTGGTTTATTGGAAAAACCTCCTTTAATAAATTCAATTGATGACAACAATTCAACATTTACTGACTACCCATTATCTCCTGCTCCATTCCGATTGTTTAACATTGGCAGTCATGCCCCGGTCAGGCTTCTTGATTTCATCCATATCCTTGAAGAAATAATAGGAATACAAGCAAATAAAATCTTTAAATCTATGCAGCCGGGAGATGTAAAAGTCACTTATGCAGATATCACTGATCTATATGAATTAACTGGCTTTAGTCCTTTAACCACTCTTGAAGAAGGTTTGAAAAAATTTATTGAATGGTACCGTGAATATCATCATGTTTAGAAATTCTCGTCCTGTTTTTTGACAAGTAATGCGATCTAATCGCACCAGTTGCTGTCTCTTCTATTTATAAACAGTTCCTAATGTCAAAAATCGAATCTTAATTTAATATCTTAATAATTCATATTCAGCTCATTAACAGCAATCTATCCCAGGTGAAATTGATATCAGAAGTGGCATTCATAATTACCATACCTGCACCGGCTATCCCATTAGTCAAACCATATTCAACAAATTGACTGTTTTCAAGCAACACAAGCGTTCTGTTGAGCCAAAATACTGCAGCAAGTTTCAACTCGGGATTTTTATAATGTTGATATAAGCGGTTATATAAATGAGCAATACCGGCAGTTCCATTGAATATAGAAATATTTTCATTCTCAATTTTCTTTATCGATGTTGTTCGCAGGGCAATTTCCAGGGCGTTACTTTCCCAGTTGTCATTTTTGACGGTTTTTGCTACCTGTAATAAAAGGTGAGAAAATGCTAAATCACCACTATCCCATCGAAGTGAAAACTTACCAAAATGAGTTTGATCAGGGAAACGGAGTATTTTATTATATCGGTTTTCTTGTTGCTTTATAAAATCAACACATTTTATAAGTACTTCAGTTACTTTGAACCGATGCACATTTGCTTTATATGCCCAACATAAAAATGGAATTATTGCTAAATACCCTTTTGTAATGGTTAAGTTTTCAGGATCATCAACCTCATTGGCATATTCAGGTATATAAAATTCGAGATAATTGATAATCTGCATTAAAATTTCTTTTTGGTAATATACAGGATTATTAGGATTTGTAATCCGTGATAAAAAATACATTCCATAACTTACTATTCCTGTATTTAATGAATAATCGAGCAGGTTTGTTATCGGATTTAGATATAGTTTATCTATATCCAACAATATATCTTTTGCATTATTTTCGATAAAACCATTTTGTGCCAAGTATTCAATTGCACAACATATTCCATTCAACCCCTCAAAATAGGAGTGATCTTCACTTTTTTCTTCAATTTCTTTCAAAACTTCCTGCAATATTTTAAAAGCTGTCTCTTCATAAACTAGTTGTTTCCTAATTCTGAAACAGTGGAATAGAAAAAATGATATACCTGCCTTGCCGGTGAACAACCCAGGCTTTAAAGACTGGACATGATTATTGACGGTCAACTTAATAATCTGATCAAGTATTAATTCTGCCTTTTCTTTTTCAACTCCGTAAAGTATAGGTTCCATAAGGCTATTTTAAATCGATTCTCTTTATTATGTGGTTTTAATATAACTCTATTATTTGCAAGTCTTAAACATTAATTTGAGTATTATTCAATTATTGTAAATAAATATCTGAATTTGCGATAATGCTTAATTATATATGGGAATAGATTTGTACTAAAATCAAAACTCTCATTAAGTCTTTTATCCTTATTTTCATTACGAGTTAATGATTCATAATGATAAGCAGCAAATTGTCCCAGCATATAGTTTTTATATCCTTTCCGAATGCACTCCAAGTTGAACTCAATATCCTGATAGCCTTCAATATAATTTTCATTTAACCTTCCAATACTTAAGAACACTTTATAAGAGGTAAGTAAGAAAGCTCCTGTAACACCAATACATTCACGAGTATCTTCGAGAAATCCTTTTGAATATCTATAGTCTTTATGAGATATTCTTATACGGTTGCCTTTAAGGATAATATCAAGTCCACAGTGCTGTATCGTATTATCCGGAAAATGAAGTCGTATTCCTAAAGTGCCAACATTTACATTATTATTGCTCAAATAATTGTAAGTGTTGACGCATCCGGAAATACAATCATCTATTAATTGTATATCGTTGTTACAGAACAATAATAGATCCGTTTCTACAATTATTTTATTGTTTTCAAGGTACTTAACAACCTCATTATTATTTTTTGAAAAATGATAAAAATTAAATTCCAAAAAATTATAGGTTTTGTATTGTTTCTTGAAGCCCTTATTTTCATAATTGTATTTACAGTTAAATTCATCTAGTCTTATCTGAATTTCTTTCTTTAAATCATTATTAGTCCCAGTATCGGCTACCCACACATAATAATCGGGGAATGTTGTTTTACTGTAAATTGAATTGAGACATTGAAACAATATTTCAATTTTATCTTTTGAAAGTATGATAACATGTACATTCAATTGCTCTAATATATTATTGTTGGAACAAAACTATCGATTTGGTGGGCATAAAAATAAAGTACAGTATTTATTATGCTCTAAATGGATTTATCTCATCTTTTATGATACGAAAATCTCATTTGCCTTAAAATGTCATTTGTAACCGGATTATTAGTTTTATATGCTTCCGGATCATTCACTCTACCTGGGATTATTGCAGGTATAATATTGCACTCTTTTAATACGAAAGGTAAACTGATCTGATCCCTTGAAGAGAACTTGCATATTTGCTCCCACCACATTAGATTTAATCTGAAAATATCTCTTGTGTTTTTTCTTATAAATGCCGACATTTCATATAATCCATTATTAATCGGGTAATTTTTCTTTAAATAGAATTTGATTTGATTAGAGATTAATTCCGGATAATCATAACCATACTTTAAAACTATTTCAGCTTCTTCATATATACAATTTCTGAAACCATGTCGAAAAAGTGCAATATCTGATTTTGATAAAAACTCATCTATAATTATTCCAGGATCTTTCATAACTGCATGTGTACCATCTATCCATATATAGTAATCAAAATCGGGTAAAAATAAATTAGGAAGAATTTTGTATATCTTGGCATTTCTTCTGCATCTAAATTGCGAATCACATGAAAAGTTAAATGCATCTATCTGATTCCAGTGTTTTACATCATGTTCCCTATCTACAAAAGCAAAATAACTAGCATTTTCAAAAATAATCGGTGGATCCAATAATTCAAGCTCACTGCCAATTATTGAAGTTAAAATTGCTATTCTCTTGTTGGAATTTTTCTTCATCACAAAGTCGCATTAATCTTATAATTGTTTGACGATGATTCTCTAAAACAATTCTCTGCTAATCATTCAGGCTTAACCGAATCATGCATCACAAAAATGGATTATTAATTACTGATCCATCTATCGATTTACCACGTGGCCCTCGGGGTCAGTTTTTTATAAAAGCCTTCAATGGTTTCACAAATCTGTAAATCAACCTTCTGTTATCGGTTATAATATCTGCCGTACCTGTCATCTCGCTGATGAAATTCAATTTCATTTTGTAGGTAGATTTCATTCCGTTAACAAGATCAATTTCAGCGATATAAGTTTCATTAACAGGAACTAGTGACAATAATCTTATTTTACCTTTAATTACACCGAACTCCATATACGGAAATCCTGCAAGCTTAATATTAACCTCCTGTCCTACTCTTATCTTTCCCAATCCGGATGCCGGTATCCGGGCTCTTACAATTATTCTGCTGGAATCTACCGGCATTATAGTTGCAAAAACATCTCCGGCTTTTATAACCTGGTTCTCATTCCAGAAGCTGGTGAATGTAATTTTCCCATTAACAGGACTTTCAATCAGGTATTTCTCTTTCCACTGACCAATTGCAATTTTAAGCAATTGCACTGCTTCATTAAGGTCTTGCCTGTACTTATTCGTTTCATTCTCATACTGAATTTTAAGGTCGAGAAGAGTCTCCTTCAAGGTTAATATCGAAGATTCATTATTCTTTATTGATGATTTCAGCGAGCTGAATGAAACCTGCTTTTGCAACAATGCCTGTTTTGATTTCTCAAGCTGGTTTATTGAAATCGAATAATTACTTTTGATAAACAGCAATGAGTCGCGATTGTAGCTGTTAACCGATAGCTGAAGATCTTCTTCTGAAAACACTTTCTGGTTCAGGAGTTCGGCAATATACTCCTCCTGTCTTTTAACCTGTTTATCCAGCAAGATCAGTTTAGAAGAAATATACGCTTGTCCGAGGTACTTTTGAAACTGATGAAATAGAGTAATGAAATGTATGTAACTGCTTTGTATATCTCCCAAGGATAAGCTAGTAGGAGGGTCAATGTTTTCGACCTCTTTCTGCCAGTTTATTGTATCATTCAGTTTATCAATAAATGAACCGATAATTTTGACATCTGACCAGACAGCCTGATTGGAGATAAGAGCTATAGCCTGGTTTCCCATTACTGATTCCTCATTTCCAACAAAGATGTTTGCAATCTTACCGCCTGCTCTCGTTACCAGCGATGCAGGGGAATTATAGGTAGTAATGGTAACAGGTGCTGTTACGATATCAGGGTAGTTTATAAAGTAGCTGACAGCTAAGATAGCCATAATAATACCAAAGAAGAGAAATAGTCCCCACCTGATGAAGCTTCCCGGGATTTCGGACATTACTTCCTGCATCTCCGGGCTGCGGATCTCCTGTTTGTCTAATTCTGACATAATTTAATAAATACGTCAATTTCTAAAGCACAGGGCGCAGGGCCTAAGTCATGGATAGTCTATAATGGCTCTGTTCTCCGTGCTCAGTGAAATATCTAATTTCCCAGTTCCAATTGATCTTTCACCAAATTAAAATATGCACCTTTTATTTCCACAAGCTCTTTATGTGTTCCTTTTTCAACTATCTCGCCTTTTTCGAGGACAACAATCTGATCTGCATTTTTTACCGTGCTCAATCGGTGAGCGACAATCACCACAGTTTTACCCCTGAAAAAGCTGCCAAGGTTCTCCATTATTGTTTTTTCATTTTTTGCATCGAGGGCGTTTGTTGCCTCATCAAAGAAAATGAAATCAGGCTCCTTGTAAACTGCCCTGGCAATCAGCATCCTTTGTTTCTGTCCGGTGCTAAGCCCATGTCCATCGTTACCAATTTTCGTATTATAACCAAGCGGCAGGCTTTCAACGAACTCCCTTATATTTGCCGTTTCTGTCGCTCTGTCAATTTTATCCTTATCGGGAAGCTCATCAATAAGGCCAATATTCCCGGCGATTGTATCTGAAAATATAAATCCCTCCTGCATTACTACACCGCATTTTTTACGCCATTCCGACTGGCTGTAGCGGTTAAGATTTGTACCACCAAGTAATAAATCTCCTTTTATGGGAGTGTAAAAACCTAGTAAAATTTTTATTAGCGTTGTTTTTCCACTACCGCTTATTCCGACAATTGCAGTAACCTTCTTTGCTTGAATGGTAAGAGAAATATTATTTAATACCTTTTCAGAATTTGGTCCTTCATACTGGAAGAAAAGGTTCCTAATTTCAATATCCTTATCTGCCGGGATCTCCATGATCTTGTCATCTTCAGGTTTTTCTTCATCATCTTTTTTGTGTATCTCTCCGAGTCGCTCCAGACTTATTCGGGCATCCTGTGCTGCCTGCGTGAAACCAATAAATTGCTGGATAGGTGCATTTAACTGGCCAATTATATATTGAACAGCCATCATCATACCTAAAGTCATTTGCCCATTAATAACAGCACGGGCAGAAAGGAAAGAAATAAAAATATCTTTAGTTTGATTAATTAGGACAGCACCAAGCTGTTGGTTCTGGCTAAGTATCATGCTTTTAATGCTTATTTTGAAGAGTTTAATTTGAATTCTTTCCCACTCCCATCTCTTTTGTTTTTCACAACTGTTAAGCTTAATTTCCTGCATTCCTGATACAAGTTGTACCAAATTGCTCTGGTTGGCGGAGCTTTGCTGGAATCGTTTGTAGTCAAGTTCTCTTCTGCGTTTCAGGAAAAGCACTACCCAAGTCACATACAGTATGCTACCAATGAAGAAAATACAAAGGATGCCAAGGTTATAAGTTGCCATTATTATGGTGTACATTATCAATGTTACGACTGCAAAAATGATGGTGATCAGCGAATCAGTAAGAAACGACCTTATCCTGTTGTGGTCACCTATCCTCTGCATAATATCTCCTATTGACTTCACGTCAAAGAATGCGATGGGAAGTTTCATCAATTTGATAAGGAAGTCGGAGATAAGAGATATGCTTACCCTACTAGTAATATGGAGGTTAATCCAACTTCGAAGGAGTCCATTGGCTGTCTGACTCAGACTAAGAATAAGTTGTGCAATAAGTACCATAACTACAAAAGCCATGTTACTGTTGCCAATACCAGTGTCAACGAGTGATTGAGTGAGGAAAGGGAATACAAGACTAATAATGCTAGCTGTAATCATGCCAAGCATTATTTGTAAAATATACTTAGTATAAGGTCTTAAATAATTAAGGAGATAAAGGAATTCAAGTTTATCCTCTTTTTCGTCTTCCTGATTGTAGAAATCGGGAGAAGGTTCGAGCAAAAGTGCAGCCCCTTCTTTTACGCCACGTTTTTCAGTGCTGCACCAGCATTTAAGGAATTCGGATTTGGAATATCTGAGCAAACCACAGGCGGGATCAGCGACAAAAACCTCAAAAGTATTCCTTCCCCGATCTTTTTGACACCTTCCGCTTCCCTTTCCCCAATGGAGTAGTGCTGAAGAACGGTGCTTTTTAATGGCATAAACGACTACGAAGTGGCTTTGGTTCCAGTGAACAATACAGGGGAGTGGAACTTCATCACGTAATTGTTCCCAACTTAACCTGTATCCATGAGAACGGAATCCGATGTTCTCTGCTGCATCGCTTATACCAAGCATCGAAACGCCAGATATAGTAAGGTATGATTTTATCCGCAGTGTATTCAAAGAAAATGCTTTTCCATAGTATTTTGCGATCATACGCAGACAGGAAGGTCCACAATCTGAAGAATCGAGTTGTTTATACAGCGGAAACTTCATTGGATAAAACTATAATTGCCATATTTAAATATATAAATAATTTAACAGGACAATAATGACTATCTGATATTACACCTTACTATCAGCAAGTAAAAGTATTGTGTTTATCAGAAGTAATTTATTTTTATTAATCTATCCAGCATAATAAAGCCTCCAGAGATATTCGTGAAGATTCGAGGTTAATATATCAATGAAACCTTTTATTCAATCCTTATATTAACTAATCTTCTTTCAAAGTGGTTTTAGTGAAATTCTTACCACAATCTTTACAATTTTACTTTCGGATTTAATTAATCTTCCCAATTAGAATATCTGTTTTAATTTTGTACGGTAGACATTTCGTACCATGTAATCAAATTGACTCTCTCTTTATAGTAGGAAGACCAGTTACCCCATTATCTAAATAGTTATGAAATTCATTTATAACATCATGCTGTTGTTCCTGTACGATCTGATAAGATCTCGAAACCAAATTTTCAGTAGTCAATTTTTTGCTAATTGTTTCCGGTATGATCAACTCATTCATATCATTAAAAATAAGCTAAATTAATTGATAATTAAAAAATGCATGTTTTAGTCAAGTTCGATGATTTATTATAACAGGCGGTAAACTATGATACTTCATGTCAATTCAACGGATCAGTCTTTTTGTTTTACAGTTACAATCATAATTATTGGATTGCTCGAAATATCCAAATTAGACATCATTTCTACTAATTGTTTTCGTGCTTTGTATAGTTTCCCAGCTTTTTGGTCTGCATTCTTTTCATCTATTATTTTTTTTATATCAAATATATTAATCGGCATAAATACCTGATTATCGTTTACATTACCTTTAGGCCAGAAATCTAAGCCTCCATCCCAATCATTTACAAAACCGGTTGACTTTTGACTTTTATTAATTAATAGTCTACCGCTATTCATATCATCTCTTTCTATTAAAAAACATTTAATGGCATCATTTTTGAAATTGACGGCAGTCAGAAAAATCTTATCAGCTGATTCTAAAACATTACAATAATAGTATCCAGCTAATTTATCAAAATACTTTTCATCCGAAATAAATTTCATTTTTTCGGGCCTATATTCAAGGGGTAATCTATATTTTCCTAAATTGATAAAGTAACTAGGTAAAATTCTATCTCCTGAAATATAATATACAGTATCGTTATAAATTGATTTAAGGTAATATTTGTTCTTATATAGATAGAATGGTTCAAAAAATGGATAATCAGTCATAAACGAGGTAGGAGCAAAATCCCTCCATCTATCATTGTTTTTTACAAAGGATATAGTATCTCTGTTTTTATTGGTTAACAGAAAATTATATTTATCTACACCAACCGAACCACTTTCATATGCAATGTACCTTTCATCATTCAGGACTTTTAGGTTGTCGAATCGAGGAATTGAAATAGCTTTTACGAATTTCCCATCGAATGAAAAATACAACAATTTCCTTGGAGCATTTTTTTGAACTACGATAAGCTTTTTATCAGGGATAAGAGAAATTGTCCATATGAAATCGATTTCTTCAGGCCCGCTTCCACTTTTACCGATCCTTCCAAGGAATTTTCCACTATGGGAAAACTTAAGAATATGATCTCTATTACTCACAAAAATCAGGCTGTCAGTAAATAAAAAACTTGGTCCCCTTCCAATTATGCAATCGCTGGTTGTTTCTAATTGTATATACTCGACTTTTGAAGCTACTTGGCTTAAATATATTATATCCTTTTTCTCCATCGTACTTTCAATATTAATTTGAGAGAGATCTTCGATGCTATCTTTGTTTAGAGCATCTTTAACTGACTTTTGTCGGTTACAAAAGGAAAAAACTTGTAACATTAAGAAACCTATTAATATATTTCTCATATTCATTTGTAATAAAATTTATAATAATAAAAAATGCGATTGAGCGAAGTTATTTCAGGTAATGTATTTTGAGAATCAAATCAATAAATGTATAACATTTCTTTTTTATTAAGAAAAAAACAGGTTCGAATTATCATAACCTTCATTGCAGATAATAACACTAATCTTAAAGAAAGATACATGATCTATTTCTCGATCAGTATTAGTAAGTCAGATAGAATGTAAATTCTAAATAATTAATAGTAGTCACATTCATTCGATATTTTAGCATAGAACCCTGAATATCAGTTTGAATATATTCAGGGTTCATTTTTCAAGCAAAATTGTCAATCCTTATTTACTAGATATTGACCAACATAAATATTAAAGATGAATTTATACCTAGCCTCCATGATTATGGCTATATGTATCTGCAATATTATAATTAGTCCCACTATTAAATTCACCCGTGCAAGAACAACCACAAGAGCAACCTGTACCACCGGCCTCCCCAAAAATAAATGCTGTATTACTTGTATCATAGGCACATACGCATTTGCAACCACCTTGCAAGAATTGCATGTCACGTTTACTTAATTCACTTTCACTGAGTGAATTGAGTTTGAGTTTTTTAAGCTTTTTCATAATTTTAATTATTAGTTAATAATTTATTTAAATGAACCATATGAAAACCATATGGTAAACATTTCATTTTAAAATTTGCATTTCATGATGGCTTTTATCATTAAAAGAAATAGAAAACTATAGTCTCATTTTTCAGAAATAGCACATAGATTCATCTTATTAAAAACTATTTCATAATTCGAGGGTGACGGGCAAAGTAAATGATAGACACAAGATTCGCATGGTCTAAAATTTAATCTAGTCCTTCTCCATGATGATCCTTTCGTTATTTCATTTAGTATTACTTCGCTGACAGGAGATTTTATATTTCCAACAGGACCATGATTTATATTCGCATATATTTTATTGTCAGAAAAGAAAATGAGTTTGCCAAAGTCAAAAGTGTTGATTACCTCCTTCTGATATATTTGCCTCCTGCATAATCTTGATTTTAAAATATCAGACTTATTTAGGAATACATATTCTTCAAAGAATTTACTGTTTGAACCGGTAAAAATGGGTTTTATTTCATATTCTTTTAGGTTATACTTATCAATAAGATTTAATGAAGAATTGAACTCGTCTGCAGATATAACAACAAATAACCATTCTATTTTATCAGCATCCTTGAATAAACTGCTATAAAGACTATTAAAACTGCCATTAAATGGAAAATGGACTAATATTTTTAGCTTGTTTTGATTATGCTTAAGTATATGTAACAGAATTAAATTATCAGTAATATTAAGATAATTCAAATGAAACAATTTTATATATGAATAATTTTTTAATATCTCAAGCAGACTATTGAGGCCCTCATATTTGAGGATATTCCCACCTAGAATATTGATTTTTCTTAAATGACGATCTCCTATTTGATCGAGGATATTGGTAATATCAGAAATCAGTAATTCAGTTCCTGATTTTGTACAATAAGATACCTGTTTATACCTCTGAGAACAATCATTACAATAGTTGTCACATTGTCCATTAATGAAAATACTTATTTCATAAAGATAGCTTTTTATGTCTTTCTCTATATTTCTATTTACATCTTTAAGAAGCTTCATTTTAGGTGGTAATAATACTGGCTTATTATTATTATTCATTGTACAATCCAATAATCCACCCGAATACGTCGTCTGAAGTTGTATTACAAATCGATTTAAATCAGGATCTGATAAATCATTTTGATTTATCTCAATACAGTACATTTTCGAAATTTCAATCAACTGAGCGGCCTTCTGACCTAAGATTCCATCATTTTTAAATTCAATGCAATTATAATTTAAGGAATTATAAACCAGTCCTTTCCTGTTCATTATCCAGAGAAACGAATATGGTTCAAGGTAAAGCCAGTATTTTTCCATACAGAATTTATTGTATATTTATTCTAATATTATATTTCTCCAAATATGATCATAGAGATGAGGATGATTTTCAAGTTGAGATAATTGTGTTGCTAAATATTTTCCAAGAGCTTCTTTATCCTGAGTATAAGAATCACAGATTGGGATATGTTTCTTGTTATTAGCCTCACAAAGCAAACATTTAGTACAAATCCTCAGACGACCACATTTTAGACATTTTCTTGCTAGTTTGTCGTAAAAATTGTTTTGTCTGATCGCAATTTTTTTAAAATCAATTATTACTTTGGTATCAGTCACTCTACCAAATTCTAAAAAATGACCAACTCTTTCACATGGATAAATCTTTCCATTAACAGTCAAAAATATTTTCCTACTAAACGGTGCACATGTTTTTGTCGGAACTTTTAGTACTTTGTTTTGATCTATAAATAATTCATTATAGTCTTTGAACACATTCCCACTAAAATCATACAGAAAAATAGTCAGCATTTTTCTTTCCGGAGCTTCAACATCAAGAGCTTCAATAATGTCTGAACAGTTTTCAGATTTATATAGGCTCTCTGCCATATTTTGATGTTTTTGCATAAAATCTTCCTTCAGTTCATCTCTTACTCCTATGGGAGATAGCTCTGCTATTTTAGGCACTTTATTGAATTCTTTATTTATGAAATAAAAGATGTCAGAAACAGTGTTTTTATTATGAAGAACTGAATTAATATTAACGTTGGTCTTAAAATAGTCAGGATATCTTTCTTGTATAAGCTTAATATTGCGTAAGATATCTTTGAAAGAGGATGAATTATTTTTATATACTCTGTAACTATTATTTTTTTCATTCCCATCAAGACTAATTAAAAGTTGAAAGTTCTTCCTAACCAAATAATCTATATGCTTGTTTAGGAGAGTACCGTTGGTAGTCATATTATAATGGCATCCTGGTATGACCTTTTCAATATAATCGATAATTTCCTTGATTAACCTAAAGTTTAGTAATGGCTCCCCACCATAAAATCCAACGGCTAATGATTTATTAAATGATTGGTATAATGATGAATTAATAAAGGTGAGAAAATAATCTATCAGGTTCTTTGCTTTAATAAAAGAGAGATTTTTGTTTTTTCGATTATAATAATTACAATAATATTCACCGTAAGCACAATATTTACACTTTAAATTGCATGAATCAGTTACTTCAAATAATAATTGATTTGTATTCGCAAATTCGTATTTGATCCTGTCTCCATCCAGCCTTCCTGAGAATTCATTCTTAAGACTTCTGTTCCCTTTTTTCTTTAGGACAGGGTTTGGTATTTTCCCTTCCTGTTTTAATACAAATACATTGTGAAATTCTGAGTAGTAATAGGTGTTCTTCTTTTCCATAACTATTATTTATTGAACTGCCACTAACTTAAGTAATACAGAATACATATTTTTCGCCATTTGACGAGAAGAATATTTTGTTTCAATTAAGTGCATATAATCTTTTGAAATCCTTTTAGCTGTTACTTTGGAATTTATAAGCGTAAGGATGGCATCTGAAATGTCACTTGGCTTAAAGTATAGATCACCATTGTTATTAGTTAACGGTTTTATATATAATGATTGGCGTTCTGATAATATTTCGCTTAGTCCTTCAATATCTGAAATCACCATAGGAATATTATGACCGATCATTTCAAGTGCCACGTAAGGGCAATGATCATAAATTGACGGGACTATTCCAACATCAGCTATCTGGTAAAACTTTAAAACATCTTTATATTGAAGGAATCCGGTAAAAGTCACTTTCTCCAAGAAATTTGAACAATGAGTCAGAAACTGGCTAATTTTATCAGGTCCTGAGTCTTCACCAACTATTACCAAGCGGATTTTATCATATTTTGTTACAACTTGAGCAAAAGCATCAATAAGATAATATAGACCTTTACTGGAATCAAGTCTTCCTGAAAACAATACAATTTTATCATCATTCTTGAATCCAAGTTCTTGTTTTATTGAAGCTTTCTCTGTTTCCCCCGGTATATGAAAATCAAAATTATCAATTCCGTTTTTTATGATTTCAACTTTATTTTCCGGAATATTATAATAATCTACAATAAATTTTTTCATATAATTGGTAACTGAAATTATCTTATCAGATAATTCATATAGTTCTCTTTCGTATTCCAACGGCTTCAGCTTGATATTGTGAGAATTATTCTCATTAAACCATTCATTATTAAACTTTTGTTTATTACCATCATATAAAGACTGCCATTGTGCTGAATGGATGACACTTACTATAGGGAAATGGTACTTTGTTTTTAACACTTTAACAATTGGCAAAGTATCCAATTGGTTTACCTGAAATAAAACGTTTTCAGAATTAGATATTGTCGGACTTATCAGATCAACAACTCTTTTAGCATATTTTTGTTCTTGCCGGACTGATCCATACTGAAAAATCGATGAAGGAATGTGAATTTCTGTTAGTTTTTCGCTTGTTTTAAGAATCTCATACTCTTTATTTGAGGATAAGAAATATATGAAAGTAATTGATACATTATAGTTCTCTAACAGGGATACTGATAATTGTTTAAGATAAGTTCCTATCCCATAATTCATCCCTCTTGAATTCGATTTGAATATAAATAATGAAAGCATATATAAATAAGTTACATTAGGTTATTTTGCAAGTATTCAGCAATCCAATTCGGTTTGTTATATTATGATTTATATCAATATATAAGTTGGTTTTAGATTCTGGATGCCACATATGAAATAATGGGCCATATAAATTAGACACGGGTAAATTTAACATTCCTATTCGCTTAAGTCTTTCAGTGTCTTCTATCTCCTTTTCAGATGTAAGTTCATTTTCACACCCTATGTTAAGATATCTGTCTTTGTTTATAATAAACGTCCCGCCGATTGAATGGTAGCCATGCATCAATTTCATTAATGGAACGATTTTCATGGAGATTTCAATATTCAATAACCTCTTATACAAATCACAACTTACCTTGTCACATGAGTAAAACCTGCCATCATAGGGATAACTCAATACTGCTTCATTTCTGCGAAGTTTCTCAACGGCTTCAATTATTTGCTCAGGAGGAGCAATAACATCTTCATCCCATACTCCAACAAAGGGGACTTCTGATTTGGAGATTACCCTATTTCCCCATTTTGTCCTATGGAAAACTTTGTCATTGTCTTCAATAAACTTATAAAGAAATCCTTCATGATTAATTTCCTTAGAAAACCTTTGTTCTGAATCAACCTCTAGTACGATGAAATTTGTTTTGAAATGAAGGAATGTATAATTAATCAGGGTAACTATACTCTCCATTCGTTCATTAGAATCGATGCGGAGATGGACAAAGAATGTAACGTCCGTCAAATCTATCTTAAAGTCTTGCAGTCTATCAGTCTTGCAGTCAGAATTGGTTATATGGATTTTATTAGTTTCCAAATTGAGCTTTAAAGATTTCTGATTTGATTTCTGAGTTCGTTTTCTTTAATTCTTCCTTCATCAAATAGATTAGAAATCCAAGTCCTAATCCTGCAAGTCCCGTTAGACCAATATTGTTCTTTTTCAGGTCATCAAGTCTCTTGTTCCAGTATTCTTCATTATCGATAACCTGAAATGCTTTTACTGCTCGGAATGACTTATTATCATTAGAAGGGATATATGGATCGTAGAGCAAATCTTGCCAGGTTGTTTTAACAAAGTGGCTGACAAGGATTTCATCAAATGTTTCATTATAGGATTCGCGGTTAATACTTTGATTATAAATTGTCTCGTATGAGTTTCTTAAATCTGCATCAATAAAACAAGGTATCATATACCTAATAAGTGTATTCAATTGAACGATACCAGCATGATCATTTGAATTCTGAAAAATAATCCCAAAATATTCCGGTAAAGCTTGAAAGAGCTTCCCAATTTTATATGGGAGCATGCCCCATCTATGCATTTCAATCAGAAACCAGGCGAATGAATTAATTGCATCAATGCTCAATGACTGGATATTAAAGTCGAGGTATTTCTTTTTTATCAAAATCCGTTCGCAATCATCTGTAAGATATATAAGGTGCTGCATTTTAAGCAGGGTCCTCAGATTATCATCGTTGGTTCCGTGTTCCCCTAATCTTATTAAAAAGTATAAACCATAACCAAAAAGGTCATTCCCGGATTCGAGAAGGAACGGTCGGTATAGACTATTATGATAAATACAAGTATCGATTTCAATCAAAGCTTCATCTGTTTCTGCCTGGACAAATCCGTTTTTAACTAGGTATTCTATCCCCCATCCAATCCCTGTCAGGCCATCTGCGAAGTTAACGGGTGTTTTAGTATTAATCTCTTCATAGATCTCATCAATCAACTCACCAGCATAATCTTCGAATACTTTGTTTTTGGTATAGTGTGAATAATGATAAAAGAAAATTGCTATTCCCATTTTACCGTTTAAGAGACCCAGGTTATCAATAAAACTTGCGTTTAACAATAGGATATTGGCTATCTGCCTGAGACGTTCATCGATACTTTGATTAATTAATATACTCTGAACTTCTTGATACATCTGGATTTTAAACATTTTGTAATTCAGGTAAACAGATTGAATAAAGACCTTGTGAACGATTAATAACTATTTAAAACTTTAATTGCACGAATCGACTTCACAATATCAAATTTCGATGATAATTAATTTAATGTCAAGTTAATCTGGTGATCTTTTAGTAAACGGCAATACTTATTTAGTAAACGGTAATATTTACTAAACAATCGGTATAGAATATTGAGTTAATAGTTAATTATATATTCATCGCACTAACAAATAGTTCTTAGATAACTCTTTTAATATCATTGACTTCCTTCTTCGGGCAATAGGGATGGCCACATCTGAGTTCAATAGAATTACCTTATTCTTTTTAAGGCCAGTGATAAAACTTATGTTAATAAGATACGATCTGTGAATCCTTAGAAAGGTATCAGATGGAAGAATAGATTCATAGTGTTTTAGAACCTTTGAGACTAAAATACTCTTATTCTGAATATGAATGCTAGTATAATTTCCTTCTGCTTTGCAATAAATGATTTTATTGAATTCAGTAATTCTTATTTCAGTAAAATCATAAATAGCGATTTTTGTTAAACCTGGATGCATCTTTTTTAGTATTAATGATTTGAAATAATTATTGAGAGCAGATCACAAATCGCCTTCAATAGAATTTATCACGAGCAACGGTGCAGATACGAAATGAAGCCTTTACTTAGCATTTTTAGAATCAGGAACTGTTTCCAAAAACCATGACAGCTTTGCCCACCTAATCCATTAATTGGCGGAGAATACTTAGCTTATAACATTTATTGTCAGTCTTAGGTGGTATTTATATTAAATTATGAGAACTAACTTACAAATAATCAGAGAGGCTGTGGCAATAGTGAAAATAGTGAATCCCAATACTATAAGTTTTTTCATTTTAGAATTACTTAAGCTCTTTCTTTTATCCTTCAAAACCCACCCCACTACTTCCTTCCACTTCATGCAGCAGGCTCTCCCATGTGGCGATTTTATATGTTACTTTTGTCTTTTATCTTCAGTCCGGATAAGCTCTCGCCCCGTCAGTCACACATGAAAATACATTTTGTGAAAGACGAGATCATTTTGTAATTACCTTATAATCACTATATTTATCGGCTTAGCATGCCGAAATCTTATAATATTTATTGTGCCTTTTCTTATCCGATGGTGATAATACTTTTTATATCACTTCATATCAATATAACCAACCATGCTCAAAAACTAAAAACCACAGGTTAATAAGGATAGGCCTGAAATTGTTACCTGGTTTCCCTGAATATTTCGACAGAATTGAAAAATGCTTAATTTGACATATAGCTGCCGAGAGCCACATACTGTGGACAGTCTAATGAAAGTATATACTGATAATGAGATCATTAAATCCCTTCTCAACAATAAAAAGCTACGATTTAACTTATATTAAAGTTTTTTCAGATCATTATAAAATTTTTACTATTATGCCCGATATCTTCAAATTGGTTTGCCTGATATCATAAAGAAGAATAATATTTATCTTTGCATCGAAGTGTTCTTTGAAGTGTAATTAACCGGGTGAACTAAAATGTGTACATAATTTTCAGACGTTTGTAAATCACACATTATCATGATATTGGAAAATAGGTTCGAATCCCTCTTTGTTTAGCTAGGTATGCAAATTTTAAACTTAATGGCTGAATGTAATTAAAATGAATGATTTCAGATAGTTGAAATATTTCTATATTTGATTAATCCTTGAGGAAGGAATCGAGCACTGCTGGAAAGCAACTCGCCAGTGCCAAAACAGGGGGCTCGGTGAAATGCAGCGAGACAAAAGAAGCAGCCCCCAAAAGGCTGCTTCTTACATTACACCTAACTTAAATTTAAACAAAAACTTAATTTAAAACCACGTACTCAGAAACCAGGGCGGACCAATCACCTGTATTGTCTTTTACCCGGACCCGGATCTGCTTCTGCCCGGCACTACCAAAAACATAGCGGACTTTGCTAAGGGTAGTGCTAAACTTATAATTTGCAAGCGTGTACTCATACTCTGTAATTTTACCGTTAAATTTGGCATCCTTATCATAAGAGGCTGAAGCATCTACCTCGTATTCATATGGGCTTGAAACACCTATTTTTGTGACGGTAAACAAAGCAACCGGGGCAATATTGCGAAAAACAGTAAACGTAATAGAAAATGTTGCTTCTTCGCCAAAAGAATCTTTAGCTAACAGGGTTACCTGGTCCTGGCCTTCAGTAACCCCCGTGAAGCTAATTAATTCAGTACCGACATCAACAGTGCTTTTCAGTTGCTCCTGTGTAACCAGGATTCTTATTTTTTCTTCATCAGTGATAACATAATGAAACGAAATGGGTTCTCCGATCTTTAATGAATCCGCTAACGTGCTACCCGTAAGCTCAACCCCGTTTTTAACGAGGCTGAGCATAGGGGCATTATTAACCTCAATAAAGTAATCCTTTCGGTTATCGCACGAAGAAAAAAAGAACTGAATGGCCAGGACAGAAAGCACAAGGCAAAATTTTATCGGTTTCATTTCTTTATGATTTTAATATTTTTCTTTGAATCCTGTAAACCATTAATTTCCAATATGTAAATATCGGATTTCAGCTCGCTGAAATCAATAAACACGCTCTCGCTGTCGAAAGTAAGAGACTCGATCATTTTACCGGAAATATTGAAAATCTTAACGGTTTTTATATTTTCGTTGCTACTGAGGCAAAGTTTTTCAGTTACCGGGTTTGGATAATAAGAGAACGTAACAGCCATATTTGATTCTATGCCGTTGACAATATTAACCACGGTAATTATTCCATCGAGCAAAAGAGAATCAAGGCATCCTCCCGGACTTGTTACAATGAGCTTAACACTAAATTTCTTTGAGTTTACACCAAGCGTATTGTAATAATGTACCGGGTTTGTTTCGTTAATAATATCGCCCTCGAAGAAGTTCCAGGCATAACTGCTGGCGTTAACGCTTGTACTCGTGAATTTGATTGCATCACCAAGGGTAACAGTAGTTATGTCTTGTGTGAAACTTGCTTTCACATTATCAATGATAATTTTCTGTTCAAGGTAATCGCTTAAACAACCGTTAAGATTAAGACTCTTAACGTAAACTGTATTGTTAACAGCGATGCTGCTTAAGGTATACTTTGTACCATCCATTAAATAAGCGTGCTGGGAATCGAACCATTTGTAACTCAGGCAAACCGGGTTAACAACATTCAAGCTAACCGTAGCTCCTTTGCAGTAGCTTGTTTTTAAGTCTGTAACCGGAAGGCTAACCTGATCATACACTTTAATCATTACGAAGTTTGAATAAACAGTACTGTTGCCACTGGTAACAGATCTCCTGTAATAAGTGTTAACCTTAAGAATATCAGGTTTAAATGATATCCCTACTTCTGAGGGGATATCAGTCCAGGTAACACCCTGCAGGGAATATTGCCATTGGTATGAGTACTGTCCTGTTCCTCCTGACGGACTTGTTCCTGAAAAAAGCGCTGGAGCCGTATTGTAACAGATATTCTGAGCATCACTTACTACACCCGGTAAAAGGCTGTCAAAAACAGTAACAGTTATAGTGTTACTATACTTTTCACCGCAAGATCCCCCGGTTGTCTTGCGTTCAAAATATGTTGTTTGCGAAAGTGAGCCGGGTTGATAATCTTTTGCATTCCCTCCGGTTATAACTACCTGCCAGTCAGTATTATTTAAAGAATAGTACCATTGATAAGTGAAAGTGCCACTTCCACCAGATGGCAAAGAACCAGTTAAAAGAGCAGGTGTTGTATTATAGGCTATTGACTGATCGCTCCCGATTGTTCCGCTTTGAAGCTCATCATTGACTGTAATTTTAACGCTATTTGTGTAACCTGTGCCACAGGAACTAGTTACCTTCTTCCGGAAATACTTTGAAGCAGTAAGCACACCGGGATCATAATAGTCGTTTGTTGCACCTGATATATCAGTCCAGCTTCCGTTATTATCAGATATCTGCCAAAGGTTTTGTATTGATTGGCCGGTGGGGGAAACTATAGTCGTAATTGGAGCTGAAGCATAAGTTTTACAAACTGCCTGATCGCTTCCGATTGTTCCTGGAATAAAAGCGGGGTTAACTGTTACGGTAACAATATTTGAATAATCTTCAAAAGAAACAGATGTAACCTTTTTTCTAAAATATGTTGTATTAATCAAAGCCGTAGGCTGGTAACTATTGTTATTTGCTGCTGTTATGTTAGTCCAGGTTATACCATCCTCTGTTTTTTGCCACTGGTATGAGTAAGTTCCATTTCCTCCTGATGGTAGTACATCTGTGACAAGTAGCGAAGGCGATGTATTATAACAAATAGTTTGGTTGTCTTTAATAGAACCAGGTACGAGAGAAGTATTAACATTAATTGTTAAAACATTTGTTTCTATCGTACCGCAAGATCCATCGGTAGTTAAACGTTTATAATATTTTTTAACAGTAAGAGCCGGTGGTTGAAAGCTCTCTGAGTTTGCTCCTGTTATATTTGACCAGGTTAAATTATCCAGAGAGCTTTGCCATTGATAAGTAAAAGTTTCTGCACCTCCTGAGGCTGACTGCATAGAAACAAGTTCAGAAGGCACGGCACCATAGTTAACCGTTTGAGATGAACCGATTACGCCGGGCAAAAACTGGTTACGTGCGGTAACCGTAATTTGATTGCTGTATACAGTTCCACACGTCCCGCTTGTTTCAGATCTCCTGAAATAAGTTGTCGAAGCCAAAGGACTTGAAGTATATGTTTCTGAAGTTGCCGAAGTTATGTCTGTCCATGACGAAGCAACTATTTTTTGCCATTGATAAGAATATGAACCTACTCCACCCGAAGGGTAAGTGTTCGTAAGAAATATAGCTGGTGATGTACCATAACAAATAGTTTGATCTGATTTTATTGACCCGGCTACAAGTTGATTATTTACAAAAACTTGTACGGAATTTGTCTGAACCGTTCCACAGGTCCCGCTTGTTTCAGATCTCCTGAAATATAGTGAAGTTGTCATAGCTCCAGACTGGTAGGTTTCAGAAGTTGCACCTGATATATTGTTCCAAGCAGAATTATTCAATGAACTTTGCCATTGGTAAGTAAATGATCCTGTTCCTCCTGCAGGTAAAGAGCTTGTTACAAGTAGTGCAGGAGTTGTATTATAACATATAGACTGGTTACTGGTAATCATACCAGGCACAAGATCTGGCCTTACAGTAATAACTATGGTATTTGTGTAATCAGAGCCACATGTATTAATTACTTTTCTTCGATAATACATTGTTGAAGTAAGGTTAACAGGCTGGTATGATTCATTAGTCGATCCAGTAATTGGCGACCAGGCAGAATTATTTGGCGAAGATTCCCAAAGCCAGGTAAAAGAACCGGTTCCTCCTGATGGCCCTATGTCCGTAACAAGCAAGGAAGGAGCTGTACTATAACAAATCGTTTGATTTGTTGCTATTGTTCCAAAAGAAATATCTGGTCTTATTGTAATTGTAACTGTGTTTGTATAGCCACTACCACAAAGATCAGTTACCGACTTCCGGTAGTACGTTTTAACTGTTAAAGCGCCCGGCTGATAAGAAGCACCAGTAGCGCCACTTATAATGTTCCAGTTTATATTATCAATAGAGCTTTCCCAGGTATAAGTAAAAGAACTATTTCCTCCGGATGGAGCCGTTAACGTTGTTAAGAACCCAGGAGTTGAATTATAACAAATTGACTGATCAGACCCTATAGTACCTAGATTAACAGATGGCCTGACAATAATTTGAATAATATTTGTATAACCGGCTCCACAAGAAGCATCGGTTACATGTCTTCGATAGTAAGTTGTTTGTGATAAAACACCTGGTTGATACGTCTCGTTAGTTGCGCCAGAGATGGCATTAAAATCAGTACCATTTAAAGAATTTTCCCAGAAATAAGTATACCCTCCCATGCCTCCTGATGGGCTGGTACTACTTAATAATGCCGGAGTTGTATTTATACAAATAGTTTGAGACGATGCTATTGAGCCAACAGAAAACACAGGCTTTACAGTAATTGTTACATTAGTATTATAGCCATTACCACAAAAAGCATCTGTTACTTTTCTGCGGTAGTATGTAGTAGCCGTTAAGGCTCCTGGTTGATAAGAGACGCCGGTTGCTCCTGTAATAATACTCCAATCAGTATTATTAAGAGAGCTTTCCCAGATGTAAGTATATGTACCTTGTCCTCCTGATGGAGCGGAAGCATTTGTAAGTAATGCAGGCGTTATGCCATTGCAAATAATTTGATTACTGCCAATAGAACCAACGGAAAATTGCGGACGGACAGTTTTTACTATCGCACCTGTATAAATCGAAGGACAATTAGCGTCAATAACCTTTTTTCTATAATAAGTTGTTTGTGTTAATGCCGGGGGCTGATAAGAAACCTGATCAGCTCCAGGGATAGGATTAAATGTTGTGTTGTCTAGTGAGCTTTCCCATGAATAGGTAAAAGAATTAGAAGCTCCTGAAGGATTTATCAAGGTAGCTATAATAGCAGGAGTATCATTATAGCAAATAGTCTGGTCGCTTCCAATGCTCCCAGCCGATAAAGCAGAGCGAACATCAATTGTTACACTCCCTGTATAAGCCGTACGGCATGAATTTATAATTGCCTTTCGATAATACGTTTTAGATGTTAAGGCCGGTGGATGATAATTCTGACCGGTGGAAGATCCTGAGGCAACAGACCAGCTTGCGTTATCCGGTGAACTATACCACTGATAAGTATTTGATCCTATACCCCCGGTTTCAATACCGGTAACTGAAATGATACTTGGAATAGCGCCGTAGCAAATCAACTGATCTGATCCTATAGTTCCAGCTGTTAAATCGTTATTCCTGTGTATTTGAACAGAATTCGTATATGATTCCCCACAGCTGGCATCAATAGTTTTTCTTTTAAAATAAGAGTACCCCAGAATAAAAGAAGGTTGATATGTTTTACCTGTAGCTCCCGAAACGAGGTTCCAGTTAGTATTATCTGTAGAGCTGTACCATTGATAACTGTAATTAGGGAAAGAGCCTCCTCCTGTTGGTGCTGTCGTTTCGCCAATTACTGAAGGTGAAATGTTATAGCAAACCTCCTGGTTATTACCAACAGCTCCGGGATTAAGCGCAGGATAAACATATTTATAAACCTCGTTACTAGGACTGCTAATACAGCCCAGCTCGTTAGTAGTAACAATCCTTCTGTATAATGTTGTTTGATTGATGTAGGAAGGTTGGCAAGAAATTAAATTAGCGCCGGAGATATTGTTCCAACTACCGGATTCGATTTTGCTTTGCCATTGATTAGTATATGTAGAATTTGAATTGATCGAAACATTAACTATGTTCTGAGGCGTTCCTCCAATGTTACAGATCGCCTCGTTATATCCAATAGAATTGCTGGTTACTCCGACGACTTTTAAAGTAAAAGAAACAGTGTTTCTCAAATTAGTACAATAATAAACCTGGTCATATGAGATAACCCAATCACCAACCACATTAAAAAAACCTCCCGGAATGGTATAAGAATTGCTAATTATCATAGGATGAGCTATCATAAAAGCTGTTGAGCCATCAGGTTTTTTTATGTAAACGTTTTCATAATAACTATATTCATTACAACCCCCGTACTGATCACATTCATATTCCCAGTTAGGATAACATGTTAAATTTAATGGAGAAGCATAATTAACGCATATCTTAGGATTCGTAAGCATGCTGGAAAAATAGATATCCTGTAATTGATAAGTACAAGACTGACTATAGACAACATTACTATTTATTGCATAAAAAGTAACTGACAAGGCTATTAATAAACACCTGATAATTTTTTTCATGGCCTTAGAAATTATAGTTTATTCCAAACTTTATAATGAAGCTGGCCTTACCGACCTTGCTTAGCTGGAAAAAACGTTGATCAAAATCAAGATTAAGCATGATCTTATTTGAAATGTAATATTCAGCGCAAAGCCCTATATTTTCACCAACAAAGAACTGGCTTCTCTTTTTGTCAAGTATTGAATTACTTAAGAATTCAACACCCGAAAGGATCCCTCCTTTTACATTGAAAAAAAAATTATCTCCAAGGGTGTAAAAAGTATACATAAACTCAGGGTTTAAGTAGACTATAGAAGCTTTACTAATATCAAACGAAACACGTTCAAAATCGAAGCTTCCCCGTAAGGCCATGCTGTTTTTCTCATACAAGGTAATCCTGGAAGAAACGTTGAATCCATTCTTAATACAGCCACCATTTAGACCAATTGCCTTACTCCCTTCTACATGTATAACCTGAGCGCTCATGGAAGCTGAAAATATTAAAAAGGACAAGAGCAGTTTATTTTTCATTTGATGAGAGTTTTTGTTCAAAGACTTTCACGTTAAGCATTTTTTCGCCAGAAATTTCTATGATAGGATTACGGGTACCTTTGAGTTCCCGGAGCTGGATGACAAGAGAGCCGTTCTTACCCCCGGTAAAACGCTCCGTGACGTAACCAAGCTCTTGTTTTTGATAAGCCGTTACAACTTTAACCGGAGATTCAAACTCAATTTTAATTCTCTGTTCAATCTTTGCTTCATTTTTTTTAATCCCTTTCCGCTTTCCCTCCACAACCTTAAAATAAATACCATCAATGTTATAATCGCTGCCGGTATTGTTAATTATGATAAGCTTGAAGTATGTAAAATTGTCGTCATTCTTTATGTTTGCAACCTGAAAGGTCATTCCATTTTCTACTTTACCAATTGAACTATATTCTATTTTGTCAGAAAGTACGCTATTAAGGCGTTCTTTCATTTTTGCATTATTGTTTTCCACGTTGACAACTTCTTCCATTTTTTTCTGATCAAATTTTCTAACCTCGTCCCAGGTGAAATCGTAGAAAATTTTTGTGCTGTCGCCATATTTCAAACGGCCAAACCAGATTTTTTCATTATCAAGCTTAACGGTTATAGAAGTTTCCGGAGAAAGTGGATCGTTGCCCCGGATAACGCAATTCTTGCCATTTTGAAAAATGTCGTAATATTTATTTTTTTTCTCTCCTACTACAGGGTTGTTTCCAACTACAATGAAAACGATAGAATCAGTAAAATTCAGGGTAGCGGTAAAATCTTTGTTTACCTCAATGACACCCATGTTTTGGGAAAAAACGGGACCTATCAAAAAAGTAAGAAAAACCGCTAAGAAAATATTTTTCATATTACTCCTTTCTAATGAATACTTTATACCCCTTGTAAAGGTTGATTGTTGGCTCCTTCTTTCTTGTTATGGCCTTTATTGTATTATCTACTGCATTAGCTGCAATACCAACACCGGTAGTTCCTATTTTTGAAGAAATCGAGGAAGAAGTTTCATTCGTTGTTTGGCTCATTCCTTCTTTAACAGACTCATTAAGGCTTCCCTCATAAGGAAGTCCTCGTGAATACTTCTCATCATACACCATCAGACCATTTACAGACAAAACATTACCGTCAGTATTCATCACCTGGTAAATATTGATATCAAAAACATTGTTATTCTCTATTGCTTTACCATACAAGAGAGAATTTTTTTTAAATATTGTTCCGTCTACAGTCAGATCCTCCAAGAGGAAAAAAACCACAGAAGATTTGTTCTTTATCCTTGAATCCTCTTCCAGCATTGCAGCAGTAAACCCGCCATTTTTAGACTGTGAAACAGTTGCGTTTTTTCTATTCCCGGATCTTTCAGAAACAACAATTCCAAAGCCTCCGGCATCTTCATTTTTATACTCCTGGTTTTCGTTTTTTATTTCTGCCAGTACTTTTTCTTTTGCTTTTAAAGGCTCTTGTTTCTGCCTTTCCGGCTTTACTTGTCCATTCTCATTATTAACCTTCTTATCTATAACCTTTTTAGGCTCTGATTGGTAAGTTTTAAAATTTGCGGTCTTTGATAAGTCCTGTTTTTCCTGTGGCTCCTGGTAAGCATTTGCCTTTTTTAGACGGTTGTTATACTCTTCCTTTGTTTTATCTTTCTCTACCAGGTCAGGAACAGTAAAGTCAACAGCTGCAGACGAAGTTGTTTTTTTAGAAAAAGCACTTACCCCGTAAATAACCATGATAAGGACAACAACACCTATAGCTCCAAAAAAAATCAACTTTTCTTTATTCATTGTTATTTTATTTCAATGCGGTTAAGCTCAGCGAACCTTGTAATAAGTAACCCATGTGGGTTAAGAGGGTAGTTCCGGCTAACAAAAATTATTAACCCGGTCGTTTCAAAAGAATATCTAATTGTTTGATCATCCTGGGTAATAGAAAGAATCGCCTTAACCCTGAAGGAATAAGGCTCGTTATTACCTTGTATCTCTATGTTTTCCGGTAAAATCTCTACGGTTTGTTTTATACCATAATTTAAAACTTTAGTATACCAGCCATCATTTTTCCTTTTTATATAAAGCTGCTCTACCGAATTATCACCAAACCACAAAGACTTTTCAAGGCTTTTCTCAACATTAAAAGCATCGTATTGATAAAAGTAAGTATGAAACTTTTCAAGGTGGTCTTTAATTTCAATCTTTATATTCTCGTCCCTCTGCATCCACTTCATGGGGATCACTTCTCCGTTTGCATCAAGAACAAGGACGGTGTTAAGCTGTTTCGTGTAAAGATTTTTAATTGCAGCTGCAAAGATTGACGAAGAAACTATAAAGGCAATCGTCAAACCCCAAACAACCATGCGGTTGATAATAAGAGTTTTGTAAATATCTATTTTTGGTTTTTCCATCGTGTTACTTGATTAATTCTTTCATGAAAGGCATGGACACTTTAAAAAGTTTTATTTTAATAATGATAACAAGGATAAGTGCCAAAACAACAAGAAAACCTGATGAAATAGCCATACTCCCGGTGCCTGCGGCAGGCATTAAAACAGTCATAATATCAAATAGAGTATTTGCAAACACTACAACAAAAGCATAAGGGATAATGACCAAATAATAACGCGCATACATTTTGAAAACATTGTATATATAATCTTTCGTTTTTTCAAAAATCGAAAGGGCAATCATCAGGGGGACAAAAATCTTTATCAGCCCCATGAAGAAATAACGCTCTGCCAGGAAAACCGGGTATATTAAAAAATCTAAGATCTTTAATATGAACTGCGTAATATGGGTATAAGCCCCTCCGGTCCAGCTTGACGGGTTTAACATATTTGCAACTTCGCCTATCTTTCTTAAAATACCATCGATGGCAGCTTCATTTGCCGGTGGTGGTGTAACGGTAGCTGCCGACACGTCAAATAAATCAAGTTTTTGATTGAACCCTTTTAATGCCTCGGATTCAACCATTGCACACGCAGAATCAAAAAGGTCAAGGATCTGGGTACTTACCATAACCAGTAAAAGAAGTCCCAGCATACGCATCAGGGTATATGGTGAAAAACCTTCATCACCCTCGCTAAACACTTTCCCTGTTTTAGAAAAGCTTTTAAAAAAACTTTTCCATAGAGATAGAACTAAGATAAAAGCTCCTATAGATTTTGAAACTATAACCAGGTAGTTAAGATTACCTGCGAACATTGCCTTATAAACCTTATCTAAATACTCTAGCCCCATGGTTAATTATTTAAAAATGTTATTTAAATATTGGAGAGTGCGAAGCTGCATTCGTTGATTATCTAAAGTTTCTACTTCTATTATGGCGCAATTTATAACACCAAGGTTTTCACGAAGTTCTTTAAGTGCCTGGTTCATGTTAAGGAGCCGTTCAGCGTCTGTCATTTCAGAGAAATTATCAGTAAGCACAACCGTAAGCGTACTGATGGCGTAACTTGTCTGGCTGATTAGTCCCAAAAGAGATTCACTTATAATATGATACTCAGACGGTTTAAAACAGTTATGGTCATCAATTGTTTTAAGCAAACCAAGGACTCTCGAGTATGAATCACTTACTTGTTCTATGGCCAATTCAAGATTATGATAATTTGCAACTTTGCGGTTTATATTTCTAAGCTTTTCCGTTGCATCTTTTATAACTTGAAGGCTCTTTTGTTCAGTTTCAACCTGTTCTGTGAGTTTAGCGTATTCTCTTAACCTATCTGAGGCTTCTATTTTATCTTTTACTTCATCTTCTGCTTTCCAGACAGGATTTTTAACAACAACAACCGGCACTTGTCCAAAAACCTGAACAGACAAACAAAGCATTAAAAAGAATAATATATTTTTCATTTTATATGTTTCTAATTTTGCTGTACTTTTCAATTGCCTTCTCCATGTCGCCGGTTTCCTTATAAAGATCCATGACCTCTGTATACTCCTTCCCTTCGGTTTGAAAAGCCAGGAGAACTTTTTTAGCAAGCTCCAGGCGCATGATATTACTCTCAGATCCTATCTTGAGTAAAAATTCGGAATATTTTATTTTACCTGTGAAATTGTATTTTATTGATCCAAGCTGGTTCTCGTCATGCTCTTTAAGAGAAAGGCGCTCAATAATCTCCTTGTACCCTTTCTCGTTTTGCATGATATACATTACCTGGGTATTATCAATCATTGCGTTTGATGCATCGTTTTTAGGCAACTGGCTGGGAGATTGAAGCACGATACCAATAGCAGCTTCCTGCTTCCTGGCTGCCTGGTAAAAGTATTCAGCGGAAGAAAGAACGGAAGGGAATTTTAACATCTTTGCAAATTCATCAAAGAAGATTACCCCTTTAGTGCTTCGATCTTTCCAGACAACTTTTTGAACAGCTTCACTGATCATGTGTAACATGATGGTAAGCAGTACATGATTATCTTTAATCTCGTCAAGTTCAAAAACGATGAATTTTTTTCCCTCGATCTTGTAACTATCGTCCGTTTTTGCTTCAAAAAGAAAAGAGTAAATGCCTTTACCTATAAACTCTGATGTAATATGTAGAAAGTCCTCTATATCAAAGAATTTCGGATTAAGTTCCAGGACTTTCATGATATCCTGCTTATTACTGTCTATGAATTCATAGAATTGAGGAAAACTATGTTCTTTTCCTACAGATTTATAATACAGAGTTATGACCTTTCTTAAGCTCACAGCTTCATCTTCTTCCGGGAGCCGGTCACGTTTCCATAACTTGAAAACGAACGTTGACAGCTCGTTTATTTTTGTAGCTGAAACGTTTTCTACTTTTTCAACAAAAAAAGGATTCAGGCCAATACCTACGCCCTCCTGATACTTGATATAAACCGTATCATCCGGGTACAATAATGAAAGTTTTCGGTAACTATCCCCCAGATCAATGATTATAATACGGATATCATTTTCATAGAACTGCCGGAAGATGTGGTTTGCAAGTACTGATTTGCCTTCACCCGTAGGTGCGATGATAAAGAAATTACGGGCCTTAATTCTCTTCCTGTCTTCGTCCCAAACATCTTTTTTAACTGGAATATTATATACCCGGTCATTAAAATAAATACCCTTTTCATCGTTTTTGTAATTAGTAACATTCGTGAAAAAACAAAGGCTCTGCTGTAGATCTATGGGTATTATAATATTCGATTTGTCAATATTGGCAACGTTTGCAAAGAAGGAATTAAAAAAAAGATTCTTTTTATTTGCTCCTATCGGTGCGTAAGGCGTTATATCGAGGTTTTTAAACTCATTGGCCACCATCTGCTCATAAGAGCGAAAATCGGCCTCATTCTCAGCATAAAACACGACATTAAAATGGCAGCCGGAAAAGATAATTTTTTCATCTTTGGTGATTGTCTCGAGGAAATCACCAAGGAATGATGCTTCAGTTTCATATTCCTTTTTAAACTTTCTTGCACCATATAAAAGGTTTCTTTGATCTTCAAGCTTCCCTTTCTCCTGCTTATGGTTTCGTATATAGATAATTTGGTTATAAATATGATCAAAGGGAAGGTTTAAGCCCAGATTATCTGCAAAGCCGGTATGATAAACAAAATCACCGGCACTCATTTTTTGATCGAAAGAACATGTTTTAACAGATTCTCCCAGCTGTTTAAACTGATTCACGGCAAAAAGACCTATGAACTTATTGCCGACCTTCATTTTATCTGCATCAATTTCTGTGTAGCGGTCCTCGTAAAAAGAGTTAAAATATCCAAACTCTAAATATTTATAAACATCCTCGGTAACAGGATCAAGCTTTAAATGCCGTGAGTTATTTATATAATCGAAGCAACGTTCAACGGTTACTTCAAATTTCTTTTGTCTCTCGTATTCTTTAAGGTATTCTACCGTTTTAATGGGCTTTTTAAACGGGTTTTTAAATCCTTCGTTTATTGTTCTTCCGCTCTCGTTAAAAATAAAGAATACGAAAGAATGATGGTCATTATACTCTCTCCCTTGAAAATGCTTTTTCGTTGCTTCCTGAAGGAAAGTTTTTGAAGGCATCGAGGCTGCATCAAATTTCTTCTTGAGATATAAATCGCATTTATGAATTATAGTACCTTCCTCGAAATCTCTAAGAGCATTATACCAGATATCATGAATTGTATCAAAATCTTTTTCAGAGTTTGAATATATTTCTCTAAGACTAACATGAAAACCAAAAATAACAGACCCGTTATTTGTATAGCAACGATGTCCATCACGAAACAGGACCGAAGGATTATCGCTAAGTTTTATTTCCATCCCTTATTTGTAATTATCGTTTATGATGGTATTAGGAAACCGTTCATTTGAGATTGCGCCTAAAAAGGCACCAGAATTTATTTTTTTCAAGATTATGTAACCAATAATTAAAATGCCCGTGAAAAAAATAAGTTTGGAAATTGTTATTCCTGCCGAAAGCAAGAAAATAACAATTATCAAGAAAAGAATATAGAGATAAAACAAAGGCAACCGCAATCCTAGAATATACGGTTGCTTGTTAACATTTTTGTATACTCTATATGATTTCATCAACCTGCCATTATAAAGGCCACGATACCCACCAGACAAAAATATATTGCCAGATAAAGTACTATGCTTGTAATAAAACCTTTATAATCCCGTGAATCTCCAAGGACTTTGCCAATGTTAGCTAATGCACCAACAATTAAAACAAGACCCCCAATAATGGGGATTGCTGGTTTAACCCAAACAGTATAAAAATTATTAAGAACATTTGTAACCTGTGCCTGGATCTCAATAGAGAATAGTAAAAGCAACACTAATAAAGAAATTGTCTTTTTCATAGGAATATTTGTATAGTTTGAAATTTGTATATCGCAGACCTAAAACAGAGAGAATTACTACTGATGAAGAAGTCAATAGGTTTAGCACTGATGAAATTTCCCATGTTGTACTGTTTCTTAGACCAGTACAAAAAAATGACAATATCTTATCTATTTAAGTCAAATTCAGGTCTGAAATGACTTTGTTTTTAGGTGGTTTTATCTAATGTGGGAAAACCTCTGGCCTTGTCCAAAGTTGGCCGGACAATATTAACCACAAAAAGACAGAGTCAATTAATTATTGTTTAGCAATGTAGGTTAGGGTATTCTGTCTGGCCAGAGGGGATCAATGTATCCGGTTTCTACAACCATATAATATACTCCATCAGTAACTATGATCCTCCTGTAATTATCAAGCGTAAACGATTACAGATAATTATTTTATATAAAATACTTATTTTATATAAAATATTATTGAGGGGATTTAATAAATTATGAGCACAATTCCGAGACAATCTCGTTTATCAAGACAAATGGAACACAAGAGAGGCCTGTTAAGAAGTAGAGATTGAGAAAATATGCGAGGTGTAAGACTTAATAAAACAAGTAGTTTGGCTTAAATTATTACTAAAGAAAATATTTTTTGTAAAAAATAATTAAAAAAATTGTGTATTTAAAAAATGAGTTCTATATTTGTAGAACATAATTAATTCGAATAGAACCATGCAGCTAACAAAATCCGAAGAACAAATTATGGGATATCTCTGGAAACTTGAAAAAGCATACATGAAAAATATACTTGACGAATTTTCAGAACCCAAACCAGCTGCAACAACAGTTGCAACGGTATTAAAACGTATGACTGAGAAAGGATTTGTTTCTTTTGAGCAACATGGAAGTAACAGGCAGTATTTCCCTCTTCTTAAGAAAACAGAATACTTTTCAAAACAAATGAATGCAGTTATAAAGAATTATTTTAATGATTCAGCCTCTCAGTTTGCTTCTTTCGTTACCAATGAAACCAATATGAGTCCGGAAGAATTAACAGAATTAAGAGATTTAGTTGACAAACAAATTGCACAAAAAAGGATAAAAAAATGACAGCATATATCTTAAAATCAAGCCTGAGTCTGTTATTATTATTCGGACTTTACTGGTTCCTCCTGAGGAGAGAGAAACTATTTAAGTTCATCAGGTATTTTCTCCTCTATAGCATCCTTTTCTCCCTGGTCGTTCCTTTTATTTCAATCCCTGTAAATATCCAAACCAATGAAGCAAAGAAAAAAATAATTACTCTTTTGAACGGAACCCTTCCTGTATCAAATTATGAACAAAGCGCTATAACGGACATTTCGATACAAAAATATACTGAAGCAGATTCATTAGCTGAAGAATTGCCTGGCAAAGTCAACTTCTTACAAATTCTTTTAATTCTTTATATTTTAGGGGTAATATTGTCACTGTATCGCTTTACAAAGAATATCTTTAATATATACCGCCAAATACAGTTGTCTGAAAGCATCAGCTTCTCAGGCAGAAAACTGGTTTTGATAGATAATCAGATTAATCCATATTGCTTTTTTAATACCATATTCGTTTGTAAACATGATTATCTGAACAATAAGATAGCTAAAGAGTTTCTGACACATGAACTTGAACATATCAGGCAATTACATTCAACTGATATAATATTACTTGAATCAATCCGGATCGTTTATTGGTTTAATCCGATTCTCTATTTGTATAGCCGGGCTATGCGAGCCAATCATGAATATCTTGCTGATCGTGGCGTTCTAAGGGATTCGTCTGATATAGAGATTTACGTGAATAAGTTGTTAAGTTTAATTAGCTATAGAGAAACAATGCCATTAACCAGTGGTCTGAAACATTCTCTGATGAAAAGGAGATTGCTGATGATTATCAAACCTAAATCTAAAAGCATCAATTATAGGTTAAGAATCTCATTAACTTTATGTATGATAATAGTATTCTTCCTTTTCTTAAGTTTTAAACCATCGAAGACACAACCAGTTATCTCATTGACAAGCCATAAAGATTCTAAAGAAACGTTACTGATTGATGACGATTCTTTAAAAACCAATATGACTATTTCGAATCTTGCACCTCAGGCGTCCAATATATTTGACAAGAAGATTACATTCACATCCTCAGGATATATTAAAAATGATACAATAAATAAGACGATTGTACTTGTCGATAACGCTATTGTAAGTTTTGGTGAGATTACAATTAAAGCCGATTCTATTGTTCTTAATACAAGAACTTACCAAATATATGCTACCGGAAGGCAAGGCAGTTCCGGGACAATTATTGGTAAGCCAGTCTTTAAAGAAGGTTCCCAGGAAATGGAAGCGGATGAGATTACATATAATTTGAACACACGTAGAGCATTGGCAAAAAACGTCAAAGCACAAGTAAACATGAAATTTAAGGATAGTAGTTCAATTTTGGATCCTTCTTCTAATAAAGAGAACGATAGCATAAATAATGCAACTTTAAATAAGATTGAAAAGCCAGAATTATTTCCAAACATAAAAGATGAGTCTACAGAAATTGAAAGAAATTTTGGTGAAAAAAATATACATTCAAACACATCCGATTTTTTGTTTTTAAATTCTGATCAATTAAAACCATTAGGTATTGAACTTAATAAGAATGGGGTGTTTTACAAAAACCTTAATCCCAATTGGAAACAAGATAAGGTTAGGTACTCTTGTTTAAGCTTCTTTTGTACTAGCAACAATTATTTAACTACGAAGCATTACTCAGAGACGGATGTAATCAAAGCTAGAAACAGAAATGAAAGGTTGTTAGGTAAGATGGAAATAACAAGAAATGATTTTTACCCAATATTAATAGGGAATCCCAATGGAAAGCAAAGTTTAAATAATGAAACCTTGTCGGAAGATTTGAAGCTTTTCCCTGTTGCAATTTGCATGAGTGAAACGAAATTGCGAAATAGAAAAGATACTATCGTTGTATGGTTCAAACCTTCAGAAGCGTTGAAGAAGGCATTACCAGAGAGTGTAAAGATTGAAGACTATTTGAAACTACCGATAAGGACAAAATAACGATCCATAGAAAGGGAGTAAGATGCTGTGTAGATGATAAAAAATACTTTTTTTATATAAAATAGTTATTTTATGTAAAATAGTTAAGTAGTCTTAATAGTATTTGGGGTATTATATATAAACATACGGGTATAATCTATAAAATACCTGAATTGAAAAACTACATTCTAACTCCTGAAGAATTTTAAAGTAGGAAAGAACGACAACAATTAATGAAAAACTGTCGTGAACATGCCGAATGGAAAAACTTTGTTCAATATGCCCGGCTTTTGCACTTTAGAAGTGCTAACGGGAAACAAGGTAATTTATCAAGTAAGAAAAAAAATCTTAAACCTCAAATTAAAGGGGTTTTCAATTTTAGATTATATCTTTTACATCTTCCATTATGCGGTTAAAATTGTCGTTAAGATCCTTTTCTGTGATATGGTGCTTCACCTTTAATTCCAATCGTTTAAAAGGAAACAGGTCAAAATTATAGAGCTTGTCTTTCCC